>Ga0209208_10002348_pt1 | contig 27089 bp, 21 predicted proteins | sample S1TSphfallax_3_FD_187694 | JGI IMG/M metagenome (GOLD analysis project Ga0209208, IMG submission 187694) | Host-associated microbial communities from peat moss isolated from Minnesota, USA - S1T2_Fd - Sphagnum fallax MG (SPAdes) (version 2) | ecosystem: Host-associated > Plants > Peat moss >...
GTTGGAAAGCTCTTGACGAGGGCTATAACTTTGCTTCAAACCTCATCTCAATTGGAGATTTGCACCCAAAATTATGGGCCCCCAAAGTTGTGGGAGTCCTAACTTTGGGAATTTCAGGACTCCCACTTGGGAGTCCTGAGACAAAATGACATTTGGGTGTTGGACTCGTGGCTAGGCACATAATATACTATAAAGGGGAAGGTGGTGGCTTCCCCCAAGTCCAGGCCATGATGAATCTTGAGAATCCATGTTTACTTGTGGCTCGTTCATGCACCAGAGTGATCCAACTATGCACTAACCAACTTGTTGTTTGGTTTGTGCAAGTCCATGTGAGTAAGTGAATTGCTTGTCAATCTTCCTAGTCCCATCCCATAATTCCAGCACGCCCTTTTACCCTTGAAGTGTTGCGAGCGAGCCAGGGAACACACCCCAACTCTTTTGCCTTTTGTTGTCTTTATTTTTGGATTCGTAGTTGAATCCATTAAAGAGCTTGGGGGTGTGTCACCTAGTGAATGCACATCAACCTCATTGATGTTCCTTCAATTGTTCATCTATGAGCTTGAATTTTTTTGCTTGTAGTTTTAAATGATGTATGGATGTTGTCCCAATTGTTAATTTATTATGTGATATGTCCCTGCAAATAAATAAGCTCCTATGTATGAAATTTCAATTGTGGAAAATGTTACTAGAGGAGCCCAATAATGTCTTTACGTATTCACAATTTGAGATTTTGTATGTTTCCTCGGGTTTTAGAGCTTAATGACAATGATGATCTAATCTAAATATTCATATTTGGGGACATTGTTGATACTTGGACATATGATGATGAACCATTAGGTTAGGGTGAAAAGTAAGTTTACTTGTTAAGGCAATTTAGAATTTTACAATGTTTTTGGTAACATTTCAAATCTTCCCAAGTATGAAGATGATATCTCATAGCTCAAGGAATTATTTTTGTTGTTAAGGATTTGGGAGTGATGCATTGTTCAAGAAGGGTTTTGACAACTTTTTATTTTGCATTGTTTTTAACATATTTGTTTATAAAGTATCCTTGGAGCATATGTGTGATGAAAATGATTCCTATATAACTAAGTTTTGGTATTTTCACATGGGTTTTGTGGGTTCCATCGACTTTGCAAAAATTGCATGTATGGTTGTTCATTATAATGTACACCTATGTGCTTGAATTCTCCCAAGGAGCCTATATGGCCATTGTTTTGAAGTTACCTATTTTGGTAAGCATGAGACATATTTGGTATTTTAGTGAGTATAGTCATTGTAGACAATTTGTTGTCATGCCATTGCTTGGATGACAACTTGACTTAATAAACCATTGGGGTATATATATGGCATACTTGACCTAATAAGACCTTTCATTTGCACTCCATTGGGTTTGAACCCAAGACCTTTTTGGAGGTTTCATGGTCCCAAAATGGGCTATATCACTACGCCATCGCTCCTAGGTTAGTTTTATTTTAGAATCTTTAGACAACTTACCTTAGATGACTAAAGGAAAATGTGTGTGGGTTGCAAGTTAGCTTGTTGAAGGCTTTATTAAAAAGGCCATTTGTTGTGGTTGAGTGTTGGGTCACTAAATTTTCGTATTTTGGTCAAATTTAACTTGATTTCAATCTACATAAATTGAAATAAGGAACTCATGTGTGGGAAGGTTGTTCCGGCTGTTGATGTTGTTGTTACCCAAATTGTTGATAGAACAAATGGTTTGTATATAGAAAAAAACATCGCACCCTTGCATTCACTTAATTCTTGCATAACTAACACCTTGAAGGCAACCTTGCTTGAGTAGCTATGCAACAAGAAAAAAAACTGATTTTACATGCTGGACATATCGAGGGATTCGATCCCAAGCCAAAAGCTACAAAGATTTTGATCAGATTTTGATGGATTGGCTTTGATCTTCATGAATGGATAGACACAAAGCTTTGGGGCTGTGCTTCAGAGGAGTGGCAGTTAAACCAAACAGGTGGAAAAGCCCACAATTGGGGTTCACACTTCCCAATGTGTGTACCATGTGTTTCTATTGCCACATCAATCTCAAGGTACTCAAAGTGATATAGTGTGATTGGTATTAATTAGTTGGGGGTGCCTCACAAGTTCAACTTTTTTTTATTTTTTTGCAATGAGCCAATTTGATTGGTCCATTGCAAAAGATGAAAAAAAAATAAAAATTGTTGAAACTATGGAAGCTCCCCCAAAATAGAAGATTAGATTGAAAGATGGAGTGTCTTTCCTCTTTGGCCCACCAGCTATATAGGTGAAAAGGGGAGGACTTTGGGCAAAACCTATGGGATTAAAGGGAGGTGCTATTGGGAACACCCTTAGGGGAACACATTGGGAACTTAAGGAACATATCGAGAACCTGATGGAAACCAATTGGGAACTTGTAGGGAACATGTTGGGAACAAAGGAAAAAACTAGGAGTTGGAATGAATCAAATTCTACCCCCCACTCTCTAGTACTAAACAACAATAGGCAAGCATCCGGGAATGCCACACACAATTAACACTCGCTTAAAATGCTACCTACTTACTTACAAGCAACATGTCCATCGCCTCACCATTTGTGTGTGACAAAACTACGTCCGTAAATAAGTAAGGCACCGCATATTGCCGTAGGTGGGGAGTGATTATGGTGGGTTTTAGGAAACGTTTGGAGTTGGGGAGTTAGCCACGTGTGTGTAACCACGGACTCTTCCTTTGCTCTCATGTTTAGGTGACCGAATTGGGAGGATTTTTTTTGTTTAAGTGTGAGGATTTTGACATGATACGTCAACCATGTACATACCAACTTGTTTTTTTTTTGTTTCTTAGTACTAAAAGAACAATCATTAAGGATTTTTGTATACGAGATGTGTTTTTTATCCACCATTTATAGTTGTCATCCCCATTGCCTAATGTGTGTTTTTGTACAAACAAACTTGAGTTGCACATCAATACAATACTACTATCATACTAGTACCTTTTTCAAGTTCAACAAAAATTATATATATATATATATATATTTTAAAATGTCAATTTTTTTAGAAAATTAAGGTCCCTTCCTGTTGAAAATTTAAAAAATTTATTTTTCATTAATGCAAAAAAAAATTTCATAAGATTCAAGAAATTGTTATAGGATAATTTTTAAAGTTTTAATATGTATATTATTGCATGTACTTTTAAGTGATTTCAGGCTGTTGCTGAATATTTTTTAATTTAAATAATAAAAATTTGCTGAATTTTATTTTTTTAAAATGTCAAAATCAAAAATTTCAAAATAAAATAATTATTCAGCAATGAGATGCCAACAAACCTGAAAAAAGTACACTGGGCTTCAAGGGGGGCATGAAACTCAGTTTAGCACCAAATTTGGTGCCCTTATTTCATACCCTTATTTAATAAAAGCATAACAGGCAGGGCCTAGGAGGGGATGAAGCATCAAAAGAGGGGGTGAAACTCAGGCACAACAACAGGGCATGACTTTAGTTAGGGATAACTCTATTGCCTTGGCTTATTGATTGTAAAGCTCTAACCCTGGTTAAAGATCTAACCCTGGTTAAAGCTTAGAACTGGGTTTGAGAATTTTGAACCAGAGTTACGTGCTTTTGTTGGGGCCTAGAACTGAAACTAAAGAGGAAAAAATTCTCACAAATTCTTACAAATTGGGGACTGGATCCAAACTCTGGTTTTCATCTTTGGATGGAACTAGGCTGATGATGATGGTTCCTTAACCTAACCAGAACCTAACACAGGATCTAGCCAGATCTAACCAGAATAACTGAGATTAACCCAGGCCAAACCAACTGGTACCTAGTCAAATGGTTACACTTCAAAGAACTAGATCTACAAATATCTCTTTTTTTTTTCTTTTTTAATTTTTTTAAATTTTTTTAGATTTTATTATTATTATTATTTCTAATGCAAATGAAGAATTATGGAAACTCAAATATTTCACCAAGAAAAAAATAATCTTCCCAAAAAAAAAATCCTCTAAAAGAAACCAAAATCCTTCAAAGATTCATATTATTATAACTCTATATGATAACTAATCTCAAGTTTCAACACAAGCCAAAATATATCATCTTTCAAAATTTAATCCTCATATAAAAATAAATAGACCTATTATTATTATTATTTATTACCTAGGGGCCAAAATCCCTTAAGCTACTATAATAATACTCTATGATGAATCTAAACACAATAATATCCTTGCCTTGGTAGGCAAAGCCCCAAAAAATCTCAAAGAACCTTCGGGTTTTGTGAAAGAACCTGCGGGTTTTTTGGGGCAGTTCTTTGATTCGAAAACTCGTGTTCTTTTGAGAATGGCGGTTATATATATGTGTGAGAACCGCCGGGGGGGGGTTGGAATTTTACCCTTCACTTGCCCGTTAATTGTTCAAAGTAACTACTTAGCCAACTCCCATCATCAAGTGTGGAATCCAATTGGTACCAAATCATGACCATACGACTACTCAATTAAACAACCGTAACGGCTGTTCACCGAATTCGGGAAAGTAAATATTTTATATACCCTCCTTGCATGCTCAAAATTCCAGTGTCAAATATTTATTTTTATTTTCAAAATTGCATGTTGAATAATAGCATGTTCCAAAATATTCTAAACTATTCTCAATTTTTATTTTAAATTTAATATTAATATTATTATTATTATTATTATTATATTAAAAAAATTCAATATTTCTGAAATAGATACCCGTTGTTCAATTCCTGGACCAGCTGTGAATGAACAACTAACTCAGGTTCCCGAAACCATAAAACATAGAACCTTGGCAGTTTCGACATTAAATTATATTATTTCTAGAAATGTTAAAAATTTCACCCCAAAAAAAAAAGAAAAACATTATTTTCAAAGAAATTTTTTTTGTGAAGGAAAATGGGGAATCTTTTTAATCACTCAGGAATATTCCATTTTCAAGAAGGACTCTTCAAGATTAATTAATTAATTAATTAATTAATTATTCGACAAAAAAAAAGTGTTGAAGGTGTCGTCCCTGTACTCCATACATTTGTCAAATTTCAGTTCCAATGTACGTGTTTAGCATTCAGAGGCAATAATAATATGTTTGTCAAAATTTTCATTCACATCCGTGGCAATCCATTCTTACCAGTGATGATGCCCTTAAATGGATCCACCAACAACCTTAAGACTTTCTAATACCTTTATACACACACGATAAAAATCATCCACTTTGAACTTATTGAACTTTGGCAATTCATATATTTCATATGTGTCAGTCAGTCTTAAGTGGGGACTTAGATATCTTCACAAAATCTCTCTGAAACGTCCACAAATGCGAGAAAGCTGTGTAGGTTGCCAGCTTGATAAACAAAACCACAGATGGAACGGCATGGTGGACCTAATTGTTGTACTGATTTTGTTCTGGGGAAGGGGGATTCATCATCAAAGTATCAAGTATATGAGCTTGTCCATGTTCAAGACAACAACATTCGAGTTATCCTTAAAGTCACCCTGTCTTTGGGCCCTAGTTTGACCCTGTAATCCGTGTTTGATCCCTAACTCAAACGGAGCTGTAAAATTTGAGCAAAAACTGGGGTATATAATTCGTTGAAGTTGGGTAAGGGTTCATAATATTTTGCAGGATTCTACTTCCGACAAGTCACAAGACTTGATTTAAATAAATTATATGAGCAACACCCGGAAGTGCAGGTTAACTCAATGGCTTGTTGCCAGGTCGGGGGTTTGCTGTTGTGCATCAAAAACAAATTAAAAAATCTCAAACTGGGGGTGAAACTCCTGTGATGATTAATTTGGGTGAGAAAACCAGTTTGATACCCACTTTGTTTTCCTTGTGTATGCTTGTTATCATGACTTTCAGTTTCGTCCCCAGTTTGTGACAAAACTAGGACCCAAGTATACACTCTGAATGCCCGATGGGTTCTTACTCTCAGTCAGTGTTCCTCCAAATTACACTATAAACCTTCTTGTTAGGGGTTTTTATATTGGTAGGTGAAGGGCCTATCTTTCAAATCTTCTTGTTTGAGGTTTTTATATAGGTAGGTGAAGGGCCTATCTTTCAAACCTTCCAAGATTTTTCATACCTTCCACTTTGGGTACCTACCTATCTCACAAGGTCAGTAGGTGAAGTGGAATGTACCAAATTTTAGGCCCTTCACCTACTTGAAAACCTCATGATGACACCCTACTTGGGAACCTTACAAAGCTAGTAGGCTAAGTGAAATGTATAAAAGATCTTGGAAGGTTCGAAAGATGCTGGGATCTTCACCAAATTAAAAAATCTCGACACCCACATCGTAATTGGGACCTTACAAAATATGTAGTGCACTTCGTTTGATGTTTAGGGTTTAAGGCGGGCCTCCTAATTTTGTAGACGTCTACAAAATATACAAAATAGCTTATTTTGTGGACATTCCCGAAATTAGTTTGTTGGCAACTAAAATTGATTAGTAGATGGGCGTATTTTGGGCCTCCTAATTTTGTTGACGTCTACAAAATAAAAGTGTTCGCCTACAAAACAATCTGAGGACTGTCTACAATTTATAGACAGCCCTAATTATAGGCTAATTATAGACAGTCCTCAGATTGTTTTGTAGGCGAACACTTTTATTTTGTAGATGTCTACAAAATTAGGAGGCCCGGTTTAAGGTTTAGAGTTTTCATTTGTTTGATGTTTAGGGTTTAAGGTATTCGAATGTGATTTTCATTTGGATATTTTTGTCACATTTTGTTTTTTGGGTCTTTGTTCGATGTTCATTTTAATGTAAAAGTTGGACGTTGTCCAGACTTTTACATTTGAAAATTAAGTATAAAGAACTGGTAGAATTTGTGTATTGTATGTGGAGAGTGGAGAGCACCTTACTACAATCCATAAAATTTCTGCTGGCACCTTCCCCCTAAAGTTCCTTAACTCATCATCCTACATTGTAAGGTTCCTGGCTTGGAACTGTGACATCAAATGTTGCAAAGGATATGGGAGTAGGAATTGAGATGCTGAACAGCACCATGTGCGATTGCAATAGTGTGTTGAGAAACAAAAATAGAGAGCAGAATGAAAGTGTGCAAAGATGTGGGGGGTAAAACAGAGAAATGTTTAAACTTGAATCAGGCAATCTCCATGCATGGCTTAACATGTGAGTTCAAAACAAGAAGTTGAGTATCAAAAAGCATGATGCTTTGCCACTTTCGGGTTGCAAATAAGACAAATACACTTGCAGCAGAAGGGAGCATCAAGTGACAAAAGCATTGCTTAAAATGGACTACCAAGTGCACAAATAAAAACCTACACGAATCCAGTGACCCACTAAAATGAACTAAAATGAAGTACAACAAAGGATCCACTAACCCACTAAGTTGTCGGAGGAGGTCTGTCCTGTTTCAGTCGTGGTACGGTTGCTATGTCTCTTCGTGCCTCCTCCCCATGAATTTCACCCATTAAGGAAAGTTTCTTCTTGGAGATTTGAGGCAAATTATACGAGAGGTCCTTGGCACCATCACCCTTGATCATCTGTGCAGGAGGCATGTTCAGATTGACCTCAAATTCATTTTTTATTGTTTTCTTCCTAATCTTTGTCATGAGTGCATTTTCTGCCTCCCCAAAACTGCTTCCTACTCTAAATTGCTCCATGCCCTCCCGCATCTTCTCTTTCAGCTCATGCTTGCTTGAATCCATTAGGTTTCTGATAGGGCCTTCACCAAGTGGTTTGCTCTTTGCACTTGTCCCATCCATAGCAACTGTCCATGGCCTTGGTGCACTAGGAAGTGCAAGACTTGCATAATTGTGAGGGTTGGCAACTGCAGCTTTGTGCTTTGTGGCTAAAGGCCCCAACTGCTGACCAGATTTGTTCAAGGTTGTCAACATCTCTGCCAAGTGGTCCTCGGAAGCTTTTTGCTTCTCATTGTAAGAACCAAGCACTTTCTGCCTCCTTCTCGGCTCCTGCAGGCAGAATATTCAGTGAAAAACTTCCAGCATAGGATGATGCAGTCAAAAGCAAACACCACACAACCAACCAAGGGAGAGAGATCAGGTTCATATCAAGACAAGGGAGGAAAATTAGGACAAAGCAGAAAAAGGAGTGTGGAGACATGGCATATTCATAGAAAGTGGGAATTTGCAAAGCAGGAAGAGAAAAACAGGAAACTGGAATTGCATCAGCTCATTGTCCATCAAGTTTATCATTTGGTTTAAAAACAACAGCAAAAGATGAAAGTTTGCCACACGGAGAGTAGATAAGGACATGAGGCTCCCACCTCATGAAGATCAGCCTAAGGGATTGAGTGAAGAGTATTGGTGGGTTCTTGTTTAGAAGACTGAAGTGACATGGAAATCATACCATTATGATGCAGCCAAAGGTGAAGAGGAGCTTTAGACCAATTTGAGGTCTGGTACAGGATTTGCAAGTTCATGCAATGCTGCTTCATGGGCCTCCAATGCCTCCTCTATCCTCACCTTGTATTCCACATGCTAAATAGGTGAAATTTTGACAAAGAAAGCATTTTGGAACCACTTACCGCTGGTGGAAGCTGACTAGGTTGGTTTGTTCAGAAACAATGAGGCTTGTTCCGACAAATTTAAAACAAATGAGATATCTTCATAATTACACACAACTTCTTCAAAACAAATGATTTCATATGGGGAGGTTCATGTACACGGTAACTGACATTTCCTTCTTGTTACTGTGAGTGAGGAGAATCTGCTCAAGGAAGAAATCAGGCATCTCAGTAACACAATACTGAAATGCAATATAGTGATCAACACAGAAGTCGTAGAACCTGGTCACATGGTCTATACAGCATGCCTGCATAGACCTTGCACCAGGTTGGCAGGGAGCAAAAGACAAATGACATGCACACAATACTGTGGCTTTGCTCACCCAAGACTAGTGGATACAGACCATGGTTGAGGGCAGAAGAAAGATAACACAGCTCAAATTGCTGGATATAGCCCTATGGCCATAGACTCTGTACCAGTTAAGGCAGGGCAAGGGAGCTGCAGCAAGAGAGACTGTGACTTATGATGGAGTCAGACACATATACAGAGACATACTATTGCTGTAGCTTTGCTCACTCTAAACTTGCTAGAATAGCCACAGCTGGGTCAGAACCAACATAGGCACAGCTTGAATTGCTGGATGTAACCTTATGGCCAAAGATGATGTGGCCATGCAAGAGAGAGAGATGGACACAGGCCATAAGTGTCAGAGTTCCCCCTCCTTGTGCCCACAGACCCACTTGAACAATAAAGAGAGCAATTGCAAAAGAAATATCACAAGAAGGCCATTGATAGCTCTGACAGCCAACATGGAACAGCAGAAATCATAGCAAACCCAAAGCCACTTGGTTGTAACCAAGTAGAGAAAGAAGGAAGTTAACAACATGCACAAAGTCCTTTTGCCTCCTGAAACCAGTTTGAACAGAGTGTGAGATGACCAAGCAAATATGAATTTGCTCACTGCAGCCTTGTGGCCCTTTATTCCAGTCCCAGTTTGAACAAACAATCCCCACAAGACTTTGTTTTATGGCCTAAACTCAGTTTGATAAAGCAGACAGAAGCAGAAATCAAGACACAAATTGATATATAGCACCTGAACCAGATCCCAGAGAGTGAGAAAGTACATAAAAGGCCTACCTTGCCCATTTTAGTGAGACGCTTTTTTCGCTCCTTAGCACGACAGACTGCAGCCTTGATGCCAATATTATCCATCCAACCTTCGGGCCATATCTCTGCCAACTACACACCATGCCAACAAGAAATACAAAATTATCCAGGTAAATTTGCATCAAAAGAGATAGACCATTATATATGTAGCACACTCATTACAGTCCACATCTCCACATACAGCAGCAAAGAGGAACATTTGTTACTGTAAGACTCATGATTCTGTCTTTCTCTTCACAACAATAGACAGACCAGACAACATAAGTAAAACAAGCCATTTTGCAAATAAGTTTGCTTCACAGAAAAACTGACTGTTCAGATAACATGAAAATCTAACCTCAACGTACAGCTTTCGAGTCTGTGGTCCTTTATGTTCATCCATTCCCTGTTCAAGTAGGCCACAACAACAGCCAAGCTCTGAAAACAAAGATATAAATGGCAATGAATAGTTGGAAAAGTACTAATGCAAATTGCAAGGTAATTATTCTTAAAGGAAGTTTGCCTCCAAGTCTGGGAAGGTCATGACCTGGCTTACAACTTGGTATGACATCCCCAAAAAACAGTTTTCACAAAAATCAATGTACTTCTCTAACATAAAAATGAAGATCCTAGCAAGCTGGAGGAACTTACAGCAGACATGATGGTCCCTAAGGTACATCTTCTCTGCTCAGGATTTGTGGCTAGAACAGCAAGGAAAGATAGGGATTGTAAATTTCCTCCACAGATGCATTCATAATGGTACAAAAACAAATAGGTGGTCACTACATTGTTTCCTGAGTATGTTCAATTTCTCTTGTTCAGCCAATATTGGAACTGAGATGCAATCCATCACTTGCAATATATCAGATAAATGTCAGAGAAAGATGTGAGACCTCAAGGTACTGTTCATAGAGATCACAGAGACGGTCTTCAGTAGCATGGTCCCACTTATATTTTGCATTGTTGCTTCCACCTTTTTCTGCAGAACTGGGTGCTGCTTGGAAATCATCTGAGGAACCTTCTCGCATTTCAGCATCCTAGAACCAACCTAGGGAATTAGGAACTCATTTCTCCCTTAGGGTGTTCAAGCAATGAGCAAAAATGAATTTGGACAATAATTGTAGAACCTGCACATGCAGTTAGCAATGGGCCAAAAGAAAGCACCAATTGACACAGATCCAAAATTGATGTATGTCTAAAATGTGTGGGGGTATTGAAATCAGGTCGTCATGTTAGGTGGGTAACAATCTGAACCTGGGCTTGCAGTGACAAAACTCTTGATTTAACCATATCTGTCACCTCACGCTTGATGTCCAGTATTCGACCTTCTTTTTCTTGCTTGGCTGACAGACCCAGCTCCACCATCTCCTTCAGGTTCCTCTGTGAACCAAATGTCCACCCCATGCAATAGCACCAACACATTACCCACATTAATACAATAAGCAACTACAGAATTCCTACTACAAAGATTGCAATGCAATTTTCACTAAGCTTTAACGATGCCCACCTAGAGACTGCAGCTTAGTGTTACAACACTACACTAGGATTGCTCACTTCAAAAAACAGCAATTACATGGGCCCCCCAAACTAAAATTGTCACAAGTCCATTGCTGCTATTGAGGGACATTCAAAGTTGGTATGACAGTGGCACTTGAGGTAAAAATTATTGACAAACATAAATGAAAGATTGGCAGAAATTGCATTGTTGGCAAAGAGGTTTCAGGTCACAAAGTTTGTCATGAGCAGATCCAAAGGAAACTTTGACACACCAAGAGGACAATCAGTGAAAGCATGTGGGGATACTTCACCTTTAGAGTGTTGAGGCGCATGACATGCCCTAATATACCCATGAGACGATCGACAAGCTCATCCGGCACCTTGCCTTGTCTTGCCTGCTGCATTCTCTCACAAAAACCATATAACCCATGTTATCACCATCCCAACAACACACCATATCTTCCTAGATATTGAGAACTTTCCATGCTCACAATTAAAATCAACCTGGATAGAATTGAGCAATGACCAAATAAGGTTAGAGGGATTTCAGATCCAACAATCTATCAGCAAACATTATAAAACGCATAAAATGTTAATGAGCAGTGCGAACAACTGCAACAGTCTCAAAAATGCTCAGTGACCTTCAACTTAAACTTGAATGTTAGTGACTGGCAACCATTCTAGACCCACTGACTTCATCCTGGCAGTGAGATAGTCCAATGTCAGGCATGAACCAATGTATTTAGTCTCTGAAATTCTGAAGATGACAAACCACGGACACACTTTCCTAGAACCCATAAGTTCACTAATACCATACCCTTATTTTGCACAGGTCTTCACATGTTTGGAGTAAAAACAGAGGCATTCCCAGAACAATGCAACTCACCGCTAGTCTTGCAACCTTGGCAAGCTTCTGCTTTACTTCACGTGGCAACCTCTTAGCCTTTCCTCCTGATTGTGATGGCTGTTCTGGTTCTTCACCATCAGCTGTTGGTGGGCAATCTGTCACATCCAAAAGACCAAACCATGAAACAGAATTAGACAACACTCAGATACACAAAGACATCCACCTCATTGGAAGGGATTTCCCCAAGATGATTGACCAGATGTTTATGAGCTAATGATAGCACGCAAGACAGAAAACTTACATTCAGCTACACCCTTTTCAAGATCCTGAATGGCTCTTTCCATCACGGTGCCTTTGGGCCACCCTGAACGCCGACCTGGGCTGGTTTCCTTTGGACCTGGTGATATTGATTTCTGGTGCACAGGCCACCAACAAACAGCTCACTCATAGCATGCCATCACATGTGCAAGAAAATGACATAGAAAAAGAATATAGAACACCTGAAAGCCTTGATCAAACAGTCTTGACAAATGATAATCAGAAGTTTGTCATTAACTCTCATGCTTGACTTTAAAAGTAGACCAAAAGATCAGACTGATGAAGGTACTAAATTAGATGCAAAACCAATGCAAGAGCTCACCCCAGAACCACTTGATTTGCCAGCAGCACCTTCATTATCCCTAATCCCTTCCTCCTTAGTTGAGTGCTGTGACATCTTGGGCATCATTGGATTCACTGACACTGGCATCAACACTTTTAAATCCTTGGTTGCTTCTTTCCACCCTTTCTCTTCTGAAGGCAAACCAAACCTGGGATCCAATTTCTGTACATTGGCTAGGTCTTTAAAAGAACCGGGGTTTGGGTGCTGTACATCTGCTCCAATGGGCTTCAAAATCTTGCCTGCAGTGATATCGTGGGCTTTTGACTTCCCATCCTTCCAGAGCTCCAGTTGTGATAATACAAGAGGTCCAGCTTGTTTTCTCTCCTCTGCTTTGTTACAAACCTGTCTGATTTCCTGTACCCTGCCTTGGCTATGAGGCACAGCTAAATCAAGTTTGAAATGCTGCCTGCCCTCATCAACGGAAAAGTCTTCTGGCTCACTTGAGTAAATCCTGGTTAGAATCTGTTCACAAGCTACTCCAGGCCCCACTCCATCATGTCTTCCTGAATCTTGGAGCAGTTGTGCTGCAACTTTCATCCTCCCCTTCACCTTCATGCGTCTTTTCGCAGAGTCCTCCACAATTTTCTCACCAGCAACTTTCTTCACATCCCTACGTTTCCTTTTCTTTGGAATAACTGCAGGATCTGGAGGAGCTACAGATCTGAAATGTGATGTTCTAGGAAGGTCAGTAACTGGAGGGAACCCAAATCAGAGTTAAACTTCAACATTCCACATACTTCACACTCCTCTGCAGCTTGACAAGAGAGAACTTTCTCCAAATTTGTGTACATGGGATTAAACTTAAAAGAAAGCACTGAAAACACTGACATCTTTACAAGATTGCAGAGAGAACTTCATAAGAACACCTTGAAGGCAACCATTGTGTCCATTCCAGCAAATAAAAAATGAACACAACAAAATTGAGTATATTCATAACCTTCCTAGTGTCACTTAAAAAGTATCAGACAATCACCTTCACTATGAACAGCAGCAACTATCTGCCACTATCCCCACTGATTTCATCAGCTCTCAACTGTCAGTGTAGCTAAGTGTACAATAATGTGCTCCAAATTTTGGGGGAAAAACAATAGCAAAAATCTGCATCCAGAGTTTGTCACATTCTGGAAGCAGCAGGACTCAGTCATGATGTCAGCTTAGAGGAAGTGACTAGTATTTCTTATTCAAACTGCAACAAGCTTGTGAGGGTATGCATCATTTTTTTTTTGCTTAAATGCAAGCATCTGAACCTAAGGTACAGAAGGGCAGGCATACATATAGGGTAGGTGGTTGGTAGGGCCCCCTGCACACCCTGGACATATCCTTTCAGCACACCAGTGAAGACAATGACACCTAGATAAGACAGGGAACCCAACAGTGATACAATTTGTGAAGGTTCAAAAAAGATTGCTGACTTACATCTTCTCAAGAGCTCCTCTATTGATGAAGAACCCTGTGTGTTTGGTTTTTGCCTTCTCCACCATGAAATACTCATTCTAAGTACCACCAGACCACAGATCATGCACAGAACAAGATTCAAGCTATTGTGAAACTTTGTTGGCAGATCTACATAGAAACAAGAGGCTGATGGAGAACAAACAAATTTGTCGACATCAGATAGCACCATATTGCTGGTCAGAATGTTTGGAATCTCATGTCAAACAAACTTTGCCTGCCCACAACATTGAACCTACCCATCTGAACTTAACACAGACAAGGATGTACCAGCTCTTCATCATCAATGAAAGGGTCATCAGTGTCATATTGATCCTCGTCAGGACTGTCTTCCACATTCTCCTCATCACTATTTCCTCCCTATCACATTTGCACAGAAAAAAACTTAAACAAAGTTTAGAGAATCATACTACATAAACTCATTGACCTGGTGGAAACTTAGTTTTGTCAACTTCGAAAAGTTTGCACCTCCCCACAAAAACTGTACAACTGTGAATCTCCCTTCGATGCTAATCAATTGTTTGTAACTCAAAGAATGACAGCAAAGTGCAAACAATGAGAAGGAAATGCCACCTTGTACAGTCGTTCAATCCTCTCAACAACAGAGCTGAATCGATTTGGTGGAGGTGGGAGTGTATCTGGAGTCCTTGTCTGTAGCAGCAATCTCTATACATATCAGAGTAATGCAAAGAAACTTGCAAAAGTTACCTGAGCATGTCTCACAGAGAATGAACACAAGGTTCAAAAAACTTTAGTACACACTTTTCAAATTCCATCCATTGTTGCAGTAGTACTACACTAAGACTTTCCCTCAAACCATACACCCTACAGGCACTTCTGTGATAGCCTGAGGCGCACTAGGACTGGCTAACATGAAGATCATCATAACCATTGTATCAGAACCAGAAGAAACAAAACTAACATGAAAAGAATGAGTGTGGTCATAACCTTATAAGCATCACTCACAAAGCATCAGAGAATCACCTTCACTATGAATAGCAGTGACTAGCTGCCATGACTCAGCACCAATTTCATCAGCTCCCAATGGTGGGTGTGGACAAGTATACCATAATCTCTCAACAAAAAATGTACACAAACAGCTATACAAAATCTGCATCCTGCATTTCTCTTGCATTATTCTGGCAGCAATCTGAAGACTCAATAAAGATGTTGACGAGCACTCATGATACATTAGCTAATCCAAAACATCACTAGTGTCCTCATTCAAGCTGCAGCAACCTTGTGATTCAATTCATTCTAGTTTGGTGCTGTTAATGCAAGCATCTAAGTGTACAGTCATAGTAGAGAGGTATACATAGAGAGTGTGACAGTATAAAAACCATGCATGCAAAGATTTGAAAGTCCAACACAATGCTATTCACAGATATGGTCAGCTATCCATTTTCTTTTCTTTAACTCATACTCCAAGAATACTCTAGGAGCATTAGCATATTCAAGGCTCAGATATGGAGATGTGTACTGCATGTGTACTGCATGCAGAAAGTTTCAAATTGAAAGCATGCAAATGAAGAGACCCATTTGCCCCTCTGTTCAGCAGCATCTGGTAAAACCAACAATGCAGTGCCTGTGAACACAACAAGCAATGTAGGAATTCTGTGCTCATATTCTTTATGAAAATCAAAACTCATACACCCAACAACATCTCACTGTGGTCAAGCTGCACGTCGGGAGCAATCCATGATGCTATGGTTTGGAAACACACGACGCAAGGCAATCGTACCGAGGCACAAATACACAATCAATTTTCAGAAATTCTGACGCGAGAAAAAACAGAAGAAGAGGTGACTAAACCCCAAGTGCTGCTTCTCTCTCTCTCTCTCTCTCAACCGACTCGTACAGTCACTCTGCAACACAGCATTGGTGAAAAGTCCTCAAGCGCGATCGCAAATCTCCCCAAAAATCCAAAGTGAGCACCAACTAAGCCGTCTCAAATTCCCGTGTCTCTCTTCGGTACATCGAAAGAAAGACAAAAATCCCCCCCGGAAGAAAAAAAAAAAGAAAGATTTACCTGCACGTCAGGAGCGATACGGGCTTCCAGAGCAGGATTTGCACCAACAGGAGCATCCGAAGGAGCTCCTGACGACATGCTCTTATCAGCATCACTGGTCAGCTTCTTCCATGATACCACGGTGGTCTCTCCATCTTTGAGATCCACAAAGAACCGCTGTCTAGCAGGCATGGCTTACAAGCAAAAAAACTGGAAAACAAATCTTTCTAGCTTATTAAACTGCTCACAATCACGATCAACCAAATAACAACTGCATGCACAACACATTGTCAAGCCTTTTTCCCCACCCTAATCACACGCCCCCCACCCTTGGCCACAAAAGCCAAGCACATCCCGCCAGCAGGGGAGAGAGAGAGAGAGAAGCGAGAGCGGGGGACGCTGGGCGGACAGTTCCGGCGGGCGGGCGGGCCGGGCGGGGGAGTCGGGACGAGGAAGATGACAGTTTCCACCGGAACTGTCATCTCCGCTGCGCTTCCGCCAGACGAGAAAGGACCACTACAACCAACAGTTCCGACAGTTAGTAAGGGCCCAGGAGGATGACAGTTACGTCCGGAACTGACATCTGCTCTGTTTAGTACCAGGCTCTGTTATTATTATTATTATTATTATTATTAGAGTACCTTATGAGTAACTTGCACCGAAAACCTTCTCGGTTTCCAAAAATAAAATGAAAATAAAAAGGAAATCAGACCCCCCAAAGAACCGCCGGTTCTTTCTGTTCCGAACCACTCTGAAAGAACCGGCGGTTATAAAGAAAGAACTGGAGACAACGTAGTTGGTTATTTATCTATTTATTTTCAATTTTTGAGAACCATGGTTATGAATCCGAAGAACCGTGCTCACAACTACCAGGGGTCTGGTCCAGTTTATGATAACCATCCAACATGACAAAGCAGAAGCAATATAAGGTTTGAGCTTCTGACCCACGCCCCCCCCTCCCTTCCCCTCCCCTCCAGCCCACCCACTAAAGGTACATCCATTTACTTATCCATGAATTGAGTATTAAATGTAGCCATGAACTCATGATGTATATATATATATATATATAGATAATATTTTTTCTTTTCTTTTTTCAGAATATATTACATTTATCATCCATCCATTGGAATGAGTGAATGTATGTATGTATGTTTGTTGGGTTATAAGTAAAATAAGTTTGATGATAAGTTAATGAGAGCACTATGAACCCAGTTGAGCCCATTTTCCACCTAGGAACACAAATTAAGCCTAGCTAGGTGAGACATCACTCGGTTGGGTGGTCGTAACAATGCAACCCTGCCAAACTTTATTGTAGTACCTTGGGCCAGTTTGACACTAATTTTTTCCTTTTTTTCTTCAGAAATGTTGGTAAAAAATTTAATATTTTTTTCATTTTGAAGGATACTAAAAGAAAATTCTGATGGGATATTTGGGAATATATCATTTGGTGAAATGGAGTTTTTTTTAATTTAATTAATTATTCGGCAAACATGTGTTGAAGAGGCCAAGGTAGTAGTAGTAGTACTACTACTACTACGGTAATAAAAGCACCAATCAGGAGAAGAAGTGAAAAGTACAAAAAGGAGATGGGACCTCAGTTTAAATAAAACTTCTACTACAAAGTAGTACATGCATTTCAACACACACTTGTTCCCAAATTTGTAACTCATGGTGATTGAAGAGTTGTAACTCTAGTGCACTCCCAGCCACCAACAATCAAACCACCTCACAAGTGGAACTGGGAGAACCAAAAGTGGAACTATGAGATGACAAACTTGTCCTACCTAGGAAATTTTCATTTAGAAGTACCTGAAAAAAGACCCACTAAAACTAGTTAGAATTTGCTTCAAATGAGTCCAAATTGGTTCCTAGGATTTTGGACCCTTGCACCCTTGTCTAAAGTGGGGCCTTATTAGGGTAGGGTACTAAGAAATGTGATAAGTTAAGTTTGTGAGAGTGAGTGCCAAGTGGTGCCAAGTGGTGCCAAGTGGTTCTTTCTTTGAGGTAACAAGAAGAGGAACTGGTGGCCCCACCAACCCAAGTGATCAACCCACCTAACCCACACCAAGGAGTAGATATAATAATCCCTTATGCTGTATTCACACGGAGGTTGTGTAAAAAGGAATAAACTGAAGAGAATAAACTAACCCAATGTTATCCCATTTGTACAAAAGTAGAAAAAAAAAGCTGACTTGGCAAATGATGTGGCATTGGGGTTATTATTAAGACGGGGGATTCATGTGTTTGGGATACCTTAACCTCAAGGTTAAAATATCTTCATTTTTCCTAGATTTGTGATCAAGTTAGGGTGGATTAAGGAGGTTAAATTTCCCTACCTTAACCTCAAGGTTAAAATATCTTCATTTTTCCTAGATTTGTGATCAAGTTAGGGTGAAATAAGGAGGTTAAATTTCCCTACCTTAACCTCAAGGTTAAAATATCTTCATTTTTCCTAGATTTGTGATCAAGTTAGGGTGGATTAAGGAGGTTAAATTTCCCTACCGAAACCTCAAGGTTAAAATATCTTCATTTTTCCTAGATTTGTGATCAAGTTAGGGTGGATTAAGGAGGTTAAATTTGAACCCCCTTGATTGCAAAGCCCTCATGTCCTCTCTCACAAGGGCTTCTTATGTTGTTCACCAACATACTCTCTCTCTCTCTCTCATGTCAGAGAGCACCCAGAATTGTGGGCAGTAACCCCAAAAGAATTCATTCTTTATAATCTGCCCGAATTTATTGGGCAGAATGCAATTTCCAAACTGCCCTAATTTGTTTTGGAGTGTCAGGCTTTTTCCAGTGTGCCCAAAAATGTTTGGGGAAAAAAAATGAAAATTTTCATCAACCTTTGTAAAGTGCCCGTAATTTTCGGGCAGAATAAAATTCTCAAATGACAAAAAAATTCGAGCATCAGAATTTTCCCAGAGTGCTCAAAATTCCTGGGACAGGAATGAATATTCCAGGGCAGCATGAAATTCAAAACTGCCCGATATGTTTTCAAGCATCCTGGAAATTTTTTAACATCCCGGATTTTTTGAGTTCCAAATTTTATTTTTTAACAGAAATGAATTTTTTTTTCATCTTATATCACCTGCCCGAAATTATTGGGCAATGTTAAAATTCCCAAACTACCAAAAACAAATTCAAGCATCTTGGTAAACATTTCTCAGGAATTCTTTAGAGTGCCCAAATTTATTGTGCAGCATGGAAAAAATAATTCCTAAGTTTCCCCAATCTGCCCGAACTTTTTGCATAGTTTGGAAAATCCGTCAATAAAAATGTTTCAACAAGTGTTGTGCATGTAAATTGGTTTGGGACTTACACTTCATGTAAGTGTGTAAGTCCCATAATCAAATTTATTTACACTTTGTGTCAGCATTTAATATTTATTTATATTCGTGTAAGTGCAAATGTAGAACATGAAATGTGTAAGTGCAAGTGTAAAATCGTGTAAGTGTAAAATTTAATACATTTATATGATTTTATGCAATCGTGAATAATAAACAAGGTGAAATTCACCTTAATTTTTAAAGTTTTAAATTCTAAAAAAAAAAATACCTAGCATTCGAAGCCAGGGGTGGACTTAGAAAATCATCAATTTTTGTGATAAACTAAATTCACCTTGTCCTTCCTTTTTTTCCCTTAACGCATACACAGTTGTGCTACATAAAATTTCACTACTCCTACATGTACAACTATTATAATTAGTCTTGAACCTTATGCATCAAATGCTGAGTTTCAGCATTTCATACTCAGACTTAATAACAACATTTCTTTACTTTACGGATACCATTGAAAAGAGGTTTTTGGGGGTGAAAGGAGGTCCAAAGACAAGATGATTGTACAAATATTTACATTGGCCTCATGGAAAGTGTGCATGTAAGAATATTTATATATACATGTCAACAATGTAAGTGCAAAAACTTCAGATGTGTAAGTGTAAATGATTTACACTTACGTAAGATTTACACATTGTATATATGATTATTGAGACTTACACGCACAACATTGGTTCCAACTTAAAGATTAAATTAACCTCATCATACTATTTCATGTATCCCCTTTGTGTGTGAATAGTAGAGAGGTTAAGTTTGTTCCTTAAATTTAAATCGTTGTAACCCAAGAAAGGATTAAATGAAATAAAAATATCCTTAACTAACCCTTTGTGTGAATCTAGTTTTGTAAGCGTAAGATCCATCACATTTTTTGAGGAGTAAACATATAAACCTCCTCTCAAAATATTCACCAATGTAAGACACATTTCAAATACACTATGAAATTTCTCTAAATGCTTTAAGGCTTTTCAAAGGATCTTTAAATACGATTTTGAGTCTTATTGTACTTAGTGAGTTCGCCAACACGTATTGATAAATGGGAGCCATTGCAATTTGAGAATTTCTCCTCTTTCTTTTGTCTCCGTTTAAAATGTTAGATTGCATTCGAAATAATCCAAGTTGAAATATCGGTTGAGTTGCAGGTGAAGAAATAGGCATTGAATGAAAGGAACCGTGTGAAGTACATGTGCAAACAAAATGATTAGACATACAAAAGTGAATTCATGGTAAAAAGAACTTGAATTTTGTCAGGGCATCAATGTCAAAGTGTAATATAAGGAGACTACATTGATGAGGTCTAGAAAGGAATCAAGCATTTTTCTACAATAATTTGTCAAAATGACTATGTACATGGTGTTAGGCTGACTTATTCTTGGCATCATGTGTAAATTTGTATTTTAATTCATATCAAAGTTGCAAGGGTGAATGAAGTTGTCTTAAAGACCATGTTGACAATTTATGATCACATGATAGCTTGGAAGTTGAAGGAAGCTTGCTCAAAGATTATAGTAACAATCATAAAATTAAAATTTCAAGATCAATTTAACTATTAAAGTGTATTCCATATTTTTTTCTAAATGATTACAAGAATTATAGATAAAAAATAATTTTTATAATGATAACTATTTATTGTGTGGAATCACTTTAAATATTACAATATACTCCTTGTCATTGTAGACTTTTAAGAATAATAATTTAACTATTTTACTCCTTTCTTTTTTTACAATTTATAAACCATAGGTATAATTAATAAAATTATGAGCTAGGTAATGCAAGTGGCATCATAATATTTGGGTATCTTTTTAAAATTTATGGATTGTATTTTATTTTTTAATTAACATTATATAACCTTGTATTAATCGAGACCTTTTTGTTTGGCCACAAGGTTATAATAATTATGTTATTCAAAAAAATATGATTTCAATACATTTTCAACAATCACCTACATGGACATGAAAAAGGCACATTAACATGTGGTTTTAATGTCCCTTTTCATGTCCATGGTATATAGTAAAATCAAATTTAATGAAAAAAATTGGAATACATGTGAGAACTACATGGGAACATTCAAGGTAAATTAAAAAGGGGAAGCAAAGATTTTGTTCAAATTTGGAATCTTGTTCAAAAAGTACGCTCATAATCATAAAATTAGAAAAAATAAATTAACTTAACTATTAAAATATATTCCATTAAATTCTTTAAATGATTATAAATTGTATATCGATAAAAAAATATTATAAATATTTTCATGTAAGATGGGTTTTTGAATATTACAATAGACTATTTGTCATTCTAGATTTTTTAAAATAGTAATTTATTTATTTTACTCATCTATTTACTTACAGTATATAAATCATAGGCATAAATAATGGAAATAAGAGTTAATGCAAGTGGCACCATAATAGTTGGATTTTTATTTTATTTTAAAGCTGGAATTATATTTAATTATAAAATCTGGAAGTTGACACTATATAACCTTGGATTAATCCAAAGTTTTGTTCCTAACCATGGGGTTCTAGTTTATTGTAAGATTTGTTTTGAAATCCTCTAAAAAGTTTTAATGCATTTGTGAGTTGTTATATTTTTTATCACATAAAATCATTAATGATATACCTTAATAATTAATTTGACATTTTAATTAGTTAGTAAAACAAACTTTCAATGTTGTATTACTACCAACCAACGATTTTAGGTGGTGAGGCGGTTTGAATATTATCCTTGTAATTTTTAATTCACAATGAAGTTTTTTTAATGGTGGATTTTCATATGACATAAAACTCAATGCATTTGTTTGTCCAGTGATAATGATCACTAGTTCATTCATAGTTTATTTTTCCCAAAGAATTTATGTTTTTATATTTTCCAATACATCAAATTTGACCATCAATTTGAAATTTTGGATATTCATTATATTGTTATCCCACATTTTGCTAATGGTCTTTTTAAATGTTTCTGAAAAATGGGAATAAAATTTAACCTAATGTTTACCATAAATATTGTACAACTTTATATCTTGGATGCAAACTAGATCCATGATAAATGTTGTTTGTTTGCTAAAATAAAATGTGATTTTTTCACACAATAGGTCCAACTCATGACATGTGTGAAATAAACTTTTTGTATTCATCAATCGTAGTGTACATATATGTGGTGTTTATTGTGACATATATTACATTTGTGCAACATGTGGCACAACTTAATGTTAAATCACAATTTCAATGTAATATTTGATACAATAAATACCACATATTATACAGATGTGTGGTAAACCATGGCCTATTGCATGAGAAAAACCACATTTTGTTGGTTACCATGGCAATGGCTAATACTATCAAATTAATATAATCACACAAATGAAACATGTACACAATTGATATCCAAGGTTTTAAGCTTGTTTGAAAAATTAAAGACATTTATCATAAACTTACTAATTTCATTAGTTCATTCAAAATTCATAGAAAATTTATTATTTCATGGGTTTGTTTTTTTTCCACACAAATGTCGTGCATTTGAAACACATATGATACATGTATAAGTAACAGGAAATATTTTCAATCACGATTTGATAATGAAATTGTGCACAATTTGTTACTTCATTGGTAAGTGTTTTTACACATGGACATTGTGCATTTAAAACATGTATGATTCACATATATTAAGATGAAATATTCCAAATATTTTCATTTTACTTACACATGCATCATACGTGTTTTAAACACATAATATCTATGTGCAAAAAACACAAACCCATGAAGTAACAAATTTGCACCATTTCTAGTATCAAATTATGAGATGGGAAATTTGTGTCAAATTGTGAATACTTCAAAATACATGAAATGGAATCATCAAAGAATAAATGTTCCCATATCAAACTTGTCACAATTACATATTGCATTTTTAATTTCAAAGCATGTTTCAACATGCAATCCCAAGGTGCCTATGATTATAGCATTATAAACTTCTCATCCCACAATTTCATAATAAAAATAGCGTGAAATTATTATTTTCATGAATTTGTGTTATTTACACACAAATGTCATGTGTTTTAAACACATATGATGCATGTATAAATAAAATGAAATATTTTGAAGTGCTCAAAAATATTTCATCGTAATATACATGCATCATACGTGTTTTAAATGCACAACATCTATTTGCAAAGAACAAACCCATGAAATAATAAATGTGCAAACTTTGAACAAACCGATGAAATTAATAAGTTTGTGATGAAACATATGGAAACTGAAAATTGATGGAATCATAATAGGTGTTGAGGCACTTAAGGTGCAATAATTTCTTTGAAATTATTCAAAAGAAAAACATGTATTACTTTGCACTATGGTACTTCAACACATTGAAAGCAACTAAACATTTGAGAATCCCCCAAAACATCTAAAAGAGCAATATTATCAAGTTACACATCTATTCCTCAAAAAGTTGAATCCATATGAACTCAACTTATGACTAACCTTTGCACAATCAAATGCAAAGAACATAATTACATGTGAACAATTACCTTCAAGTTCATTTGCTCAAGATTGCCTTCAGTTTGCATATCCATGCCAAATTCCAATGTTGAATTGTAAAGATATGAATCAACACGCAACCTTATACTACCATCAAGTTTGTATCAACATGCCAACATGTTCTGATAATGTCAAAAGCAAAGGTTGGTAGATGTTATGAGGCCTTGATGTTTGATGTAAAAGGATGAGAAGTCAAATGTGTGAGTAGCATCCAAGATTTTTGCACTGCAGCAAGAGACCCACAACTTCACTAATGGGTTTCAGTGGTGATTGCTAGGTCATATAAGAACATCTCCACTCACACACAGTGTCAACTTCTACTAATGTCTATAACAGCAGAGTTTTTTCTTTTTTGGTTGTTTTTCAATTTCATGATGTGTTTGAAGCGGTGGTCACTGTTTATAAAACGATGTAGCCAAATCTGACTATAAACAACATATGAAACTGAAAAAACTTAAGCATCCTTCTGTGTTGTTTGCTACCTACTGGAACTTTATACAGAAATCAGGTGATTTTTTTGTGAAAATTTGATGACTAGATTACACGGCAAACATTTTTCTTTTGCCAGGAAAAAAAGAAAGTCAGCTGGCAAAGTTTTGCCAAAACAACAACAAACATTATACCACATCCAAATAGTGTGCAAGTTATTGTCCTGTTCCCAATTATAAACCTGAAATACTGAACAATGTGAAGTGAGAGATTCATTAATGTAATCACATAACCCAATCGTTATGACCAATCAACAATAAGTGTACTCCCTCACTTGACCTTTTGGAGAGCTCTGTATCCAATGCATGTCCTATGCATATTTGCAGGTCCAAACTCAAATTGACACTATACTTACTGCATTACACTGTGTACAGGCTATTATTTTACAGGCAGTGGAGATGCTCGCGGTCGATGATAATAAGACCTTGAAACAAAACAAATCTTGAAAAAAAACAACCCGTCAACTTGGATACATACACACTCCCCAACACAGAGGTAAGCAAATGTGCAAGACCGTCTCAGAAGCATAGCAGAGCAAATTTATTACTAGTAACCCATTAAAAGCTGTCAAAGCTGTCAATTTACCCCAACAAAGAACCCTGCATATTTGTCACCCTCACATCAGAAACCCTGACATTTTTGTAATCGGCAACTATTACAGCCCTTGTGACAGTGAGGTTATCTGTCAAAATTGCCAACGGGGTGATCTCCTCCCTATCCATCAAAATCGTACAAAACTGGGGAGACACCACAGGACAGTAACCTACATTTATTATCCTTCAAAATGTCCTATGAGACAGGAGGTTTGATCACTTTAACAAGATGGGAAAGTGCACTTGAGAACCACATCATCCTTCCAAAGACCACTACATTTATTACTAATGATCAGTAGAGAAGTTCATCAAAAACAGGGTCGATGTTCTTTCCCCACTTCTCATCATACAGTTTCAACAGCCTTTCTGCTGGGGTCACACCTGCAATCAACAATTGCAACTAGCTTTAGGCCTAGCAAAGAAAACTCATAACAGTGTGCAAGCTGTAACCAACAACCCTCCGACAACACAGTCATCACAAACATTTCCTCTTGCTCCCATGAACATAGGATTTTGGTAGCCAGATATTCCTTAAAAACCAAACTCCACAAAATGAAAATTCATTCCCAATCCAACAACCCAAAGTGCTGCTACAAATCCCCATGGTGCTTTCTACCCAAATGACAATCAGGCTTCTCATATTACTTTATACACCTCAACTTCAGAAATTGTTATATATCATCATCATCAATGTCAACTTGAGCAAACAAGGGGAATTTGATTGGTACCAGTTCTGACAGTTTCTTCAATTTCATTTAAAAAGCCAACCTCCTTATATCCTCTTCTCAACAACCCATCCTGCTCCGACAACACAGCAGTCCAATTAATAGAAGTGAGTTTCACTTCAGAGCATAGTATATCAAGAGTGCCTACTGCAGGTGACTATTACTCCAAACATGGCAACTATCAAGAAAAACTGCTTATCATTACAGGAAGCTCCAAAGCAGCTCACAGCAACAAAAATTGGTCTCACAAAGTAAAAATTCCCTAAAGATGGTAGAGGACTGCAAAAGACCAACAAACCTTTGAAAGTTTGTAGACATCCTGCACCACATGTTTCAAGAGGCCATCCCGAAATGGAACTTGTAGGCCCTGCTGTGGCACCTGTTCCTCCCCACAACAGTCCTGATAAGACACAGTTGCAGACCCCAGCTTGTTCCAGTCTATCTAATATGCTTTAGAATCCTTTTCTAGATCCCAGAAACTAATGAAGACTACAGTTCCTCTGCAGACAAGATCTGATTTCATATGCCCCTGAAAGATCACTGCTTCCAGATGGACAAAGAAAGAAAACATACAAAAAGCCTTTAATGGCCACACAAATTTCAAAGAAGTAGGCACTTGCAATTGATAAGTAAATCTGTAAATAACTGCTGTATGCCTGACTAATTTACAACTTTCAGTTTAGAGAGGGACCTTCCTCCGGAGCGTAGCTCGTTCCTGATCTGTCCAGTCACTGATGATATCTAGTGCTCCTTGTAGTGACTCCTCATCATACAACAAGCCCACCTATGTCCACAATAATGTCACTCAGACTGCAGGCATTCTGCCGTATGCCAACCTCAGACAAACATCATACATTTGTATACCCTCTAAAAAGTTAACTATAAAATATACATCTTGCTTCATTCAGATCAGGCACACTTGCCACAAACAGTAACAGAACACTGTAAAATAAGAACCATAAGCCTCATATTGTAAGTTTGTCATATATGGCATCTGAGTCTAAAGATTGCAACAATCTACCTCCCAATCTAACTTGTGAATTGTGGGCGAACAAGCTCACCCAAGCATGGCAGGACACCAATACAAGGGAATCAAGAAGCATCTTATATACATACCCAGAAAGCAGGCAGAGCACACAATCGACGCCATGGTCCTCCATCAGCCCCCCTCATCTCCAAGTAACGTTTTAACCTGACCTGCACCTCACAAAGGTAAGAATAGAATATAACATATGTTATTGTATGTTAACAAGATGTTGCTTCATTAAAAGTTGAGCACATGACATAAGTATGAAAGCAATTTCAGCAGATTGAGTACCTCTGGA
>Ga0209208_10002350_pt1 | contig 27070 bp, 23 predicted proteins | sample S1TSphfallax_3_FD_187694 | JGI IMG/M metagenome (GOLD analysis project Ga0209208, IMG submission 187694) | Host-associated microbial communities from peat moss isolated from Minnesota, USA - S1T2_Fd - Sphagnum fallax MG (SPAdes) (version 2) | ecosystem: Host-associated > Plants > Peat moss >...
TTTGCGCATGTCTCCGGCCAAGCGCGTGCATTTCGAGCGAAAAACCAGCGCGGCTGCGGCGCAGGTGAGCACGAAGAATCCGTTTGAAGCGCGGCTGCGGCAGAACTGGCAGGAGCATGAAGCGCCAAAGCTGCTGGTGCAGGAAACGCATCGCCAGTTGATGGCGCTGCATAACGTCCAATATGCGCCTGATCCGGTGGAAGCCGCTTATGCTGACTGGTCTGATGAGCCGTATGGCGGCGCGGTGCATCTTTGGAATCGCGGCTATAAATCGTGGGAGCTGGTGGATGAGATCACGCAGCCAGTTCGTGATTTTCCCTGCTACATTTGCGGCGAGGCTTTTTCCACGAATCAGACCTGGGCGGAAGGCGCTCTGCAGACGGCTGAGATTGTGCTGCAGAAGCGCTTCGGATTGGATGCGCCCGCATGGGTGACGCAGGCCACGGCGAAGGCTGGCGCTTAAGCGAAGATAGTTCCCTGCCCCAGCAGCCAATCCGGGTCCAGATGCCGTTTCACCTGCTTCATGGCTTCCAGATCTTCGGGCGAGTACATCAATTGAAGCAGGTTGGTTTTATGCTTGCCGATGCCGTGCTCGGCTGCGACGGTGCCGCCCAGGGACAAGACATAGCGCGCGAATTCGGTCATTAAATTTTCGGCGGTGACGGCGTCTTGCGGGCCGCGCGCCAGCAGGTTCACGTGAACATTGGCGTCACCGACGTGGCCGAAAATGGCGTAATGGCCGGGAAAGAGCGCTTCGCAGCGCTCGACATAGAAGCGGTACAGGTCGCGATTGCGGTTGAGCGGGACGGCAAAATCGGTTCCGAATTTGGCTCCGCTGCGCCGTCCATGGTCCACCATCATGATGGGCAGGTCGTGCCGGAACTGGCGGAAACGCTCGCGCTCGGCGGCGGTTAAGCCGAACCAGGATTCTTCTTCGAAGGCTTCCGACCACCCCAACCGCGCCAGCCAAACATCCACATCTGGATCGTCAGCCGAGGCCAGTTTCTGCTCAATCATTAACGCGGCTTTGGCGGCGGCGGGAATGTCGCCATATTTCGGTCGCAGGTAGTTCAATGACCGCTCATCCATCATCTCCAATAGCCGCAAGCCGCCCAGCGGGCGCCACGCGTCCACGGCATCCAGCGCGGCGTCTTCGGTGCGGAAAAAGACGACACCGCTGAGCAGGGCGGGCGGATCGGGCAGCAGTTGCAGTTCCGCCTCCAGCACGACTGCGAGCGTTCCTTCGCTTCCCGGCAAAAGCTGAACCCATTCCAGGTCGGGCTGCAAATAATAACCGGCGGCGTTCTTGGTGGTGGCGGGCGGCTGCACTGTTTTATAAGCGAAGTCTACTTTCTCGCCTTTGCGCAGCGTGGCCACTCGGCCGTCCATGAACATGACGGTAAGCGAGAGCACATGATGGCGCACCGCGCCGAAGCGAAAGCTGCGCGCGCCGCCCGCGTTGGTGGCGATAATGCCGCCGACGGAGGCTGACGTTTCGGTTGGGTTCGGGCCGAAGAATTGCTTTGTGCGCGCGGCTTCGCGGTGCAGTTCCGCCAGGCTCACGGCCGCTCCGCAGCGGGCCACTCCGGCGGCAATGTCCAGTTTGCGAAAGCGTTCCAGCGAGACGACCCAGCCGCTCTTGGGCACGCGCGCGCCAGTTAAGCCGGTGCCGGCGCCCGCCACGGTCAGGGGAATTTTTTGGCGCGAGGATTCCATCACAACTTCGCGCAGCGCTTCCGTGTCCGCTGGAATGAAAACCTGATCGGCCGAGCCGCGATAGCCGGAGGAATCTTCAAGGAACGGCGCGACGTCAACGGAAGAAACTTGCATCACCTAATAGTATTGTTCTTGGCACATGTCGCGTTTTGAGTGGATGGTGGCGCTGCGATATCTGCGCGCCAAGCGGAAACAGACGGTTATTTCGGTCATCACGATTATTTCCATTTTGGGCGTTGCGGCGGGCGTGACGGCGCTGATTATTGCGCTGGCCATTAACAACGGTTTCCAGAGCGCGCTGCAAGCCAGCATGCTGAGCGCCACCGCGCATATCAATATTTTGGAGCGCAATCCGGAGTACGGGATTGCGGGCTGGGAGAAGCTGATTCCGCGGCTGCTGAAAATTCCGCACGTGGTGAGCGCCACGCCGGGGCTTTACGGGCAGGTGGCGGTGCAGGGGCCGCTGGTGGGATCGGGCGCGGTGCTGAAGGGCGTGCCGCTGGGCCACGGCGCGGCGGTTCCGGAATTGCTGAAGCATTTGAAGGCGGGCTCGCTGGATATTTTTGACGAAGCGAATCATGAACCGGCGATTATTTTAGGTTCCAAGCTGGCGGACCAGAACAACATTCCGCTGAATAGCCGGATTACCATTATCAGCCGCGGGCAGTTGACGCCGATGGGCATGCTGCCGGGGCTGTTTCATTTTCGCGTGGTGGGCTTTTTTGAATCGGGGCTTTATGATTTGGATTCGGCCTGGGCGTTTACTTCGCTTCCCATGGCGCAGCGGGTTTTGGATTTGCAGGATGTGGTGAACACCATTGAGCTGCGTTTGGATGACATTTTTCAGGCGCCCGCAGTGGCGAAGCGGGTGGAGCAAGTTTGCGGGCCGAAATTAGTGGCTGAAACGTGGATGGACCAGAACCGTCCGCTGCTGAGCGCTTTGAAGCTGGAAAAGATTGTCAGTTTGATCACCGTTGGATTGATTGAGCTGGTGGCGGCTTTGAATATATTGGTGGTTTTGGTGATGCTTGTGATGGAGAAGCATCGCGATGTGGCTATTTTGATGTCGCTGGGGGCGCGGCGACAGCAGGTGCAGCGAATATTTATGCTGCAAGGGCTGATGATTGGCGGCGTGGGATGCGCGATTGGATTGGTTTTGGGCTACAGCGTGGCGGAACTTTTCAACCGCTTTCACTGGCTGCGGCTGGATGAGCAGATTTATGCTATGAGCTATGTGCCGTTTTTGAGCCGATGGACGGATGCGTTTTGGGTGGCGGCTCTGGCGCTGTTCACTAGTTTTATTGCCACGATTCATCCGGCTCGCACGGCGGCGAAAATTGCTCCGGCTGAGGCTTTGCGGTATGAATGAAAAAGCCCGCTGGTTTAGAGCGGGCTTTTGGTTAAGACGCTGACGATGACGACGAGGAGGAAGACGATGAGGACGAAGAAGAGGATTCCACGTCGCGCGGGCGCTTTTTGCGATTGCGCTTGCGGGCGAGGGCTTCTTTGGTCCGGCGCTTTTCACCTGGTTTCAGGTAAAACGAATGGCGCTTGATCTCTTTTACGATATCTTCCTGCTGGACTTTACGCTTGAAACGACGCAGAGCGCTTTCGAGCGTCTCACCATCTTGAAGATGGACTTCTGCCAATTAAAATTCACCTGCCTTTGACAACGAACTTTCATTATAGCTGGCGGCTTGAACCGGATGCCTTATCTCAGGTATTCGTTTGATATTCTGTTGTGAATGTCTTTTGCAGTGCTAGAGAAAAAAGACGGTTCGGGCTACTTTGTAGCAGAGCTGCGTTCGGGTGAGAGCCCTCTTGATTTAGAAGGAGAATATTCCGCTAAGTACGTCACGAGTTTCCCGAGTTTGGAAGCGGCAGAAGCCAAAAGAGACCAGCTTAACGGCACTTCTGATCCGCGTTGGACAAGTTGAATTTAAATGCATCTCCCTTGATCGTCCGTGGCGAACTTGGCTAGCAAAGACTCATTTCTATTTCCTATTAAGTTCGTGACGCTAGGTGAAGTATCGACTGAACTTAAGCGTGGATTAACTAAGGGCGCGATCCAGCTACTGCTATGGGAGACCATAAGCCTCCTAATGTTCGGCTTATTGCGATTGTTTGGTGTGAACATTTCAGCACAAGATTCCCCAACCCATTCACAGTGGTTGAAAAATATACCGTGGGAGTTAAAGATCTTCGTTTTCGTCGCTATATTTGCCTGGCTATGCCGTGGTATCACTCTCCGGATCCCGACTTTTTCATTCGCTGAATGGGTTCTTGGCTCTTCAGTGCTTGCCTTTCTCGTCGGCATCGTTCGTTTCTTACCTATTTCGGTAATTCTCTTCTTGTATATTCCAACCTTGTGGCTTCTTGTTGGTCTCTTAGATGCCATCCTAACGCTGGTTGAAATTGGCAAAGTACGTCATGAAAAGCAGGACCCATAGCCGATCTGCAATAGCACTGCGAAAGGATCCCCGTCGATCAGAACGGTGCTATTAATCGGCGCCTCAATAGCAGCATCTGGGTCTTCCTCAGAGCACGACCCGAACGCGCTGGCCCGTTTTCAACTGGCTGTTTTTGCCTACTCAATACGGCTGGCGCTTGCTACATTGGGAAACGCATGGAAATTGTTAAGGTTATTGGACGAGAGATCCTGGATTCGCGCGGAAATCCGACGGTGGAGGCGGATGTGATGCTGGCGGACGGCACCATTGGCCGCGCTGCTGTTCCCTCTGGCGCGTCGACGGGCGAGCATGAAGCGGTGGAACTGCGCGACGGCGACAAGGGCCGTTATCTGGGCAAGGGCACGAAGAAGGCCGCTGAAAATGTCACGAAGCTGATTTCGCCCGCGCTGGCCGGCTTGGATGCGTCGGACCAGACGCTGGTGGATCACACCATGCTGTCGCTGGATGGCACGCACAACAAAGCCAAGCTGGGCGCGAATGCCATCCTGGCTGTCTCTATGGCGGTTGCGCGCGCGTCAGCGGAATCGGAAATGACGCCGCTTTACCGGTATATTGGCGGCGTGAACGCGCGCACTTTGCCGGTGCCCATGATGAATGTTATCAACGGCGGCGCGCATGCCGATAGCTCGGTTGACTTGCAGGAATTCATGCTTGCGCCCATTGGCGCGAAGACGTTTTCAGAAGCGCTGCGCATGGGCACGGAAACGTTTCACACGCTGAAAACGGTGCTGAAGAAGCGCGGTTATTCCACCGCAGTCGGCGACGAAGGCGGCTTTGCTCCCAGCCTGAAGGCGAATGAAGAAGCGCTGGAAGTGCTGATGGAAGCGATCACCAAGGCGGGCTACACTCCGGGCGAGCAGATATCGATTGCGCTGGATCCGGCGGCGAGCGAGTTCTACGACAAGGACAAGCAGAAGTACGTTTTCAAGAAGTCGGACAAGAGCGAGAAGACATCGGATGAGATGGTTGCGTTCTGGTCCAACTGGGCTTCGCAATATCCCATTATTTCGATTGAAGATGGCATGGCGGAAGACGATTGGGACGGGTGGAAGACGCTCACTGACGCGCTGGGCAAGAAGATTCAGCTTGTCGGGGACGATTTGTTTGTGACCAATTCCGAGCGCTTGCAGCAAGGCATTGACAAAGGCGTGGGCAACTCGATTCTGGTGAAGGTGAACCAGATTGGCACGCTGACGGAGACGCTGGATGCCATGCGGTTGGCGGCGAGCGCGAATTACACGGCCATGGTGTCGCACCGGTCTGGCGAAACGGAAGATGCGTTTATTGCTGACCTGGCGGTGGCCACCAACGCCGGACAGATTAAGACCGGCTCGGCCAGCCGCACGGACCGCATTGCGAAATACAACCAGTTGCTGCGGATTGAAGAAGAGCTGGGCGCGGCCGCGCTGTACCTGGGCAAGAAGGCGTTTCGTCAATAATGCCGAACAAGAAGCCGCTGGTTCTGACGATTCTGGATGGCTGGGGTTATTCGCCCGCCATTGAAGGCAATGCGATTGCGCTGGCGCGCAAGCCCACTTACGATCATTTGCTGGCCACTTACCCGAACACCTTGATTTGGACTTCGGGAAAATCTGTTGGCTTGCCGGACGGGCAGATGGGCAACAGCGAAGTGGGCCACATGAATATGGGCGCGGGGCGCGTGCTGCTGATGGATGTGACGCGCATTGATTCGCAGATTGCTTCGGGCGAGTTCTTTGACAATCCGGCGCTGATCAACGCGGTGAACAAGGCCAAGGGGCATCGCCTGCATTTGATGGGGCTTTGCAGCGATGGCGGCGTGCATGCGCAGTTGACGCATCTTTATGCGCTGCTGGAATTGGCCAAGCGGCATGAGCTCAAGGAAGTTTATGTGCATTGCTTTATGGACGGGCGCGACACGCCTCCGGAGAGCGGCGCGGGTTTCATTGCGCAGTTGGAAAAGAAGCTTTCTGAGTTGAACATGGGCAAGATTGCCACAGTGACGGGCCGTTATTGGGCGATGGACCGCGACAAGCGCTGGGAGCGCGTTGACAGAGCGTTTGGCGCGCTGGTGTCGGGCGACGGAGAAAAGTTCGAATCCGCTGCCGTAGCCGTGCGGGCGGCGTATGAGAAAAAGATCACTGACGAGTTCATTGAGCCCAGCGTTATCGTGGATGGCCGTCTTGACCCTGTCGGCCTGATCCGCGACGACGACAGTGTCATCATGTACAACTATCGTGCTGATCGGGCTCGCGAGATCACCATGGCCTTCACCGACGATTCGGTGAAACTGGGATCTTCGCGCCCGAAAAACCTGACGTACACGATGATGACCCAGTATGACAAAGGCTTCAAACTCCCGTTCGTGCTGCCGGCTGAACCGCCGGACAATATTCTGGCCGAGGTGATGGAGCGCGCGCAGTGGAAGAATTTGCGCGTGGCGGAGACGGAAAAATACGCGCATGTGACGTACTTCTTCAATGGCGGCAACGAAAAGCCTTACAAGGGCGAGGAGCGCGAAGTGGTGGCGTCGCCGAAGGTGGCCACTTATGATTTGATGCCGGAGATGAGTTCCGCGGGCATCACCGAAAAAGTGGTGAAGGCGATTGAACAGGGCAGCTTTGACGTGATTGTAATGAATTACGCCAATGCCGACATGGTGGGGCATTCGGGCAAGCTGGATCCGACGATTCAGGCGGTGGAAGCGATTGATGCTGGCTTGGGGGATATCTACAAGGCTTTGAAGCGCGTGGGCGGAAGCTGGCTGGTGACGGCCGACCATGGCAACGCCGAAACGATGATTGACCCGGTGACCAAGGGCCCGCACACTTATCACACGCTGAACCCGGTGCCGTTTATTTTTATGAGCAATGAGAAGGTGACGTTTAAGCAGAATGGGGCGCTGAAGGATGTTGCTCCCACGCTGCTGGGGATTTTGGGGCTGGACCGGCCGGCGCAGATGAAGGGTAATGATTTGCGGGGATAGCTTCCGTTCCTGCTAGCCTAACCACTTGCCTGAAGGAAACGAAATCCACCGCTATGCCGATCTCCACAAGGCCCACTTTGCCGGAAGCATAGTCCGCGTCGACGCACCCAACGGCCGGTTCGAACAAGGCGCACTCCTTCTGGACAAACGCAAGCTGCGCGCGGTGGAGGCCTTCGGCAAGCATCTGTTTTACAACTTCGGAAAAGACCGCCAGTTGCACGTTCACCTTGGCCTGTACGGCAAATTTCGCGACGGCGAAATGCCCTATCCCGATCCCAAAGGCGCGCTGCGCCTGCGCATCTCCAACTCCGCGCGCTGGCTGGAACTGCGCGGCCCGACTGCCTGCGACGTTCTCTCGAACGAGGCGCGCGAAAAACTCCTGGCCCGCATCGGACCCGACCCTTTGCGCCCGGACGCCGATCCCGCGCGCTTCATCAGCCGCGTCACCAGGAGCCGCGCGCCCCTGGCCGCCCTGCTCATGGACCAATCGGTGGTCGGCGGCATCGGCAACATCTACCGCGCCGAACTGCTCTACCGCGCCCGCCTTAGCCCCTTCGCCAAAGGAACGGAAATCAGCGCCGCCCAGCTCACCGCCATCTGGCAAGACGCCCGCACCCTGATGCAGGCCGGCATCACCGACCGCCGCATTGTCACCACCCGCCCCGCCGACCGTCCCCATCCCAAAGGCAAGCCCCGCCGCGGCGAAATTCACTACGTCTACCGCCGCCAAGGGCAACCCTGCTTCCTTTGCGGCGCGGAAATCAGCATGCGCGCATTGGCCGCCCGCAAGCTCTATTGGTGCCCCGGCTGCCAAAGATTTTCAACCCGCACCGAATCTTCGTCATCCGACTAGACAAATGGAAAACACCAACGACTCCCAATCCTGGCCGGAACTGGCCATTGGCTTATATGACAAACTCACCGGCCGCGGCGCTGAGATCACTTACGAATTTCAAAACATGGAAATTGCGGTTCCCAGCTCCGCTTCCGACAAAGCGCAGCACGCCGTCTGGAAAGTCAGCGGCACCGTCAAGGTCAGCACCAAAGACAAAACCATGACCGCCAAGGCCTAACCCTTGAAACTGCCCGACGCTCTGCTATTTGACGTGAACCTGCACCTGGAGCATTCGGGCCACAAACTCGACATCACGGGAAGCGGACCCGAATACACTGTCCGCTTCCCGTCTGTCTTTTCATTGCTGCACTACGCCATCACTTTCTGGCCGCTGCGCAAGCACTTGCCTGAAGGCGCCGTCATCCAATTGAAATACCGCTTCTGGAGCTACCGCTACCGCGCGAATCGGACATCCAAATTCTCCATATGATAAAAGTAATAGCCTTTGCTGTAAGTTCGGCTGAGGCCGGGACCCGACAGGCGCACTCTGGTGACTCTGTCGGCTGACGGCTCAGTGCCCCACATCTTTTCAAAGTCATCCAGCGACTGGGGAACGTAATTGACGGGAACCGGAGTTGTGAGAACACGCGGCGGCACTCGATAATGCATGTTCTTGCCCGACTGCGTCTCAAAATCCAGATACACTGCTTCCTGGTCAAACACATTTGTGATCAGCGTGCCCAGCAAAGTTTGGTTGAGCTTTATGCTCACGGCCACCAGCTCATCATCCGGCGGGACCGGCACCCACTCACCCGGTTTGAAGGCCTCATGGGCCGCCACTGTGAAATGCAAATGCCGCGGTTCATCCCGGCGCTGCAGCAGCAAGGCATTGGGAACACGCCGTTCCGGGCGGAAGTTCGTCAGAAAAGCGGTGTAAAGCGCGGGCACATCCAGAACCGGATTGCGCCCGTCAATGGCGCCCCATTCCACCAGAATCTTGTCCACCGGCGGATTGGCATTCACCAAATTCTGCGCCGCTTTCCGGTCCAGCGACGCGGTGTAAGTTTGATAAGCCTGCAGCGCATAAATCGGGAACATTTCGAAGGTGATCTTGGCCACGTAGGGCGTTCCAAACGGAAACACCATGACGCGTCTCCGCTCAATGCTGTCGCGGAATGCCATGCCGGGCAATTCGGCAAACTGGCTGTCGGCTGAGTGGTCCAGATTCCTGGCCGTTTCGTGCCAGCGAAACAAGCCTTGCAAGTCGTTCCAATTGCGCTGCGGCCAAAAGTTGGACGTCACCAGCACCGGATAGCGCTCGGCAAAGCCGCTGAGCGATATCCAATAGAACGCGATGCCCGCCAGGCACAAGACAATCTCCGGCCAGCTGCCCTTAAGCCCGCCCGTGCGCTTCCATCCCATAAAAAAGCAGGCGAAGACCAGCAAGACAAAACCAAAAAACAGCGCCGAATGGTCGCCATAACTGCCGCGCACAAATCCGTGGCGGAAAATCGTCCACGTCACCAGCATGATCAGAATCGCTTCGCCCAGAAAGAGCTGCTTCTTCCACACGCGCAGAACAATTTGCAGCAGCAGGAGAGCGCAAAGTATTTCGACAAACAGGATATTGGTTGGAAAGTTGTCCGTAGACATGACGGTGGCGAAGCCGCCGGCAATTTGCAGCGCGCCACTCAGATATTGAGCCAGACCGCTCAGGGACGGATCGTAAACGAGATAGGCGAGCGGGCTGCCCAGAAAGCAGATTGCCAGCCAGATCGCGAGCGCGCGAGTTAATGACCGCCTCACCAGCAGATGAAGCGCATACGCCGACAGCATAAAAACATCGACCGTAAACGCGGTGAACTTCAGCAGGAAACTCACCCCCATCAGGACGGGCAGCAGGCAATAGTCGAAATAGCTGGGCGTTGACCGGAAAAGCTGCATCACGGTGATCAGCGTCAGCGCCATCAGGCTGTAATCCCAGTAATCGTAAAAAAGTGCGTGCCCGAAAGCCAGGCTGAGGCAGAACATAAAGGCCGCGGCCCGCTTGCCGCCGCGCCAAATGCGAACCAACTGAACGCCCAGGGCCACCCAAAACAGCGCCTTCACCGCCAGCGCAACGGCGATGTTGTGGGATACATGCTGGGGATTGTTCACAAACCCCAGCGGCCCGTAGGTAAACATAAGGTCGGGGCCAAAGTGAAACCGGGAGTGCAAGAAATAGTTCAGGCCATAGCCCCAGGATGAATCCAGATAAGCGAAAGTGGTTTGGTACAAAACTGGCAGGAGCAGCAGAAGCGTATACGCCAGAAATGCGCAGAACAGGAGTGAGAAAACACGTTTACCGAGCGGCAAACATATATGATCACAAATCAAAAAAATCAACTCGCCCCGCGCCCGGCGCCCAACACCAAAAACAAGCCGCCTGAGCTGGCGGAAAAGGATTATTATTGAAGGAGAAATGAGGCAGATGGGATGAAGCTCACCCTGGTCGCGTTATTTGTGTGTCTGGCTGGCCTGTCCACCGCCGCGCCCAAAGACAAAAAGCACACCAGCGCCAAACATGACCTGGGCTCCGGTGCGGGCGATATCGGCAAAGGCGTCGGGAAAGGCGCAGCCAGCGCCGCCAAAGGAACCGGCAAAGCCGCAGCCGACCTGGCCACTCTTCATCCCATTAATGCCGCCACCGACCTGGGCAAAGGCGCTGCCGGCGCGGGCGCGCACGTCGGCATCGGAGCCGCCAAAGGCACGGGCAAAATTCTCAAAGGCACCGGCAAAGCCATCAAGCACATCCTATAAACAAATGACTCTCGAAAAAATAATGTACACGGCCAGCACCACCGCCACTGGCGGGCGCGACGGCGTCGTTCGCTCGGACGACGGCAAGCTTGACGCAAAGCTCGATCCGCCCAAGCAAATGGGCGGCACCGGCACGGGCACCAACCCGGAACAGCTCTTCGCCGCCGGTTACGCGGCCTGTTTTATCGGCGCAATGAAATTTGTCGCCAACAAGCGCAGCCTCGCGCTGCCCGACAACCTTTCCATCGATTCCAAAGTCAGCCTGGGGCCGCTGCCCGCCCCGCAAAAAGGCTTCGGCATCGCCGTCGACATGGTCGTGCATCTGCCCGGACTCGACCGCGAAAAAGCCGAGCAGGTCATCCACGACGCGCACGAAGTCTGCCCTTACTCCAACGCCACGCGCGGAAACGTCGAAGTCAAACTGTCGCTGGCTTAAGACAGTCGAAGTCAAACTGTCGCTGGCTTAAGACAGTCGAAGTCAAACTGTCGCTGGCTTAAGACATCAGCGAGCCATTCGCTTGGCTTTCAGCGCCTTCACATCCGGCGGCAAGTCAAAAATTCCCGCCGGCAATGCCTGGTTCACCTGCACGTCCTGAACCTCCACCTTCGCTGTGTGCCCAGCCTCGGTCGAATCAATCCGGTAACTCACCAGCAGCCCGCTGACGCTCCGGTAATCGGAATAAAGCCGCTGCGAGGTCCCAGCCGCCGTCCTTAGCAGCAACCCGGTCTTCACATCGAAACAAGCAGTCGATTGATATTCAACCTTCGGCCCCAGCCGAACCAAATAGCAAGGCGTCCCATTCACCTGATCCTGCGACACCGTCTCCATCAACATCGCCCCGTCCGACCACGCCAGCACCTCCACCGGCTCCGGCGCGGTAAACTCCGGCGCATCCGAGTGCGGCCGCAGCTTCGCCCCTTCCGCCACCGACTTCTCCCATCCAATCACGCCATCGTCGCCCGTCTCCAGCTTGCCAATCGACGGAATCTGGGAAACAGAATAATGCTTGTTCCCCGCCCCGTAACTCACGGTCGAAAACTTCAGGTTCTGGTCGGCCAGCGACACCTGCGCCGTCACCACTTCCGATTTCACCGCCAGATAGCGGTCCCGTCCGCCCGTCGCCGCAATGTACTTGTCAATCAGCTCCAGCGGATTCGGCAGCCCGCCCTTGGTGGCCCGCGCCGCCAGTATCGCGCGCGCCACGTCATGCGGAAGCTCGGCCGCGCCGCTCTCCGGCTTGTCTGAATAAGTGACCGTGTTGACCTCCACGCTCATCTCATCCGATCCCGCCTTCACATGCATGCTTACCGGACGCCGCAAGCCAAAGAAGTCGTCATAGCGCAGATAATCGGTCGTCACCAACTGCTCCACGCCAGCCTCGTTAAACTCCTTCGAAATCTGCCGCACCAGCAGCCCCGACTTGGCATCATAGAACCGCTCCAGCGTGCTGCCGTCCGTCCGCGTCAGCAGCAGATGATCGCCCAGGCGCACCGCGGTTGGATACCTCAGCTTCCAGTCATCCTCATCAAACCCCTTCTGCTCCGCCAGCAGCCGCGCCGCCTGCGCGCCCGTCAAAATCTGGGCCCCTTTCGCCTGGCTATACTTCCAGGCAATCCCTTCATTAATGCCCGTGTCCAGCGTCGCCGTGCCCGTGTCTGTCTCAATCAACGTCGAGCCGTCGCGCGTGTGAAAGTAATCCACGTTCTCCGCGCTCTTGTCCGCATGCGTCACGGTGTAGAAAAGGTGCAGCGAGTTGTACCGCTTGTAAAGCTCGGTGCCGCCCGTCACTTGCACATAACGAGCCAGCACGGCCGCCGCATCCTGCGCGCACAACGGCCAGGCCATCAGAATCAGAAGCAGCCAGCGCATGTCATTTCCCTATCCAGTTGACAGCCGCCTGCAGCGCCAAATCATCTGAAACCGCCACGTCCGGCTCCACGCCTTGGCCCTCCAGCACGCGCCCCTTGAGCGACGTGTAATTGGCCTCCGGATACTGGAAACGGTCGCCATCGGGAAGCTGAATCACCTGCGACGGCAGCGCCTGCCCCATGGTGCGCGATCCAAACAGGCGGGCGCGCCCCAAATCCTTCAGCCCTTGCGCCAGAATCTCGGTGGTTGAGCCGGACGCGCCATTAATCAAAATCGCCAGCTTGCCGTTGTAAGGCTCCGGGCGCGGATTAATTTCGAAGTCAATTTTCGAAGCGCGCCCGGTCATGGTTCCCAGAATTTTGCCCTCATCGCCCACAAACCAGCCCGCAATCCCCGGCGCCATCAATTCCAGCCCGCCCGGGTTTCCGCGCAGATCCAGAACAATCCCCGCGGTATTTCTCAGATCGCTGATGGCCCGCTCAAACTCCGGCATCACCGACACCGGGTCCAGAAAGATGTTAAGGCGGATATAGCTGGCGTCGCCGCCTAGCCTGCGATGGTCGACAACCGGCCGCGGCAATCCCGCCCCGCCCTTGGGCCAGATCAAAGCCAGATGCGAAGAAGGCAGCTTGTGAATCATCTCTTCCATGACGCGCCGAGCCTCATCCAAATTCCGCGCCGCCTCAACTTTGGGCAGATACTCGTCATGCACTTTCTGCCAGTTCAGCCCCGCCATGCTGGCGTCCCAATAGTGGTCGCGCAGCGTGCTCCAAACCAGCTCAAATGATTGGACGGCCGGCGAGGCCATCAGCCAGAATGCAAGCACCCAGGTCATCTGTTCTTGAGAGCCGCCTCAAACTCCCCCACCCCCGCCGCATTCACGACATCCGCCTTCGCAAGCCATCCGCGCCGCGCCGTCGTCACGCCAAAGCGCATGTTCGCCAAGTGCGAAGGCCGGTGCGCATCGGTCGAAATCGTGAACCGGCATCCTTTGCGCTTGGCCGACCTCACCAAATGGCCCGGCAAATCGAGCCTTTCCGGGCTCGCGTTAATCTCAAACCAAACCTTCTTCTCCGCCGCCTTCGCCGCCACGCGCTCAAAGTCAAACGGATAAGATTCGCGCGCCAGCAACAGCCGTCCTGTCACATGGCCCAGAATCCGAATGGTCGGCGAATCCAGCGCATGCAAAAGCCGGTCCGTCATCTCATCCGCTTCCAGGCCAAAGAAGCTATGCACGCTGCCAATCACCAAGTCCAGTTCGGCCAGCGCGTCTTCCGCAATATCCATGGCCCCGTCGCGCAGAATGTCGCATTCCAGGCCGGAAAACACCCGCAGCGGCAAGCCTTCTTGATTTAACTCCCGCACCTGTTTGGCAAACGCCACCACGCGCTTCTCATCCAGCCCGTTCGCCATCGCCAACGCTTTTGAATGGTCGGTAATGGCGATGTATTCATAGCCCAGCGCCGCAGCCGCTTCCGCCATCTCGCGCAGCGTGGCTTTGCCATCGGTCTCGGTGGTGTGCATGTGGATATCGCCGCGCATGTCCTGAAGCGTCAGCAACTGGGGAAGCGTGCCCGCAGCCGCCGCTTCCAGTTCGCCCGAATTCTCCCGCAGCTCCGGCGGAATCCACGCATAGCCCAGGCGCTTATAAATCTCTTCTTCGTCTTCGCCCGCCACGCGCTCATTGGTTTCCACCGTGAACAGGCCATATTCATTCAGCGTCAGGCCCAGCTTCAGCGCATTGGTGCGCACCACGACGTTATGGTCTTTGCTGCCCGTGAAATATTGCAGCGCCGCGCCAAAGCTTTCCTGCGGCAGCGCGCGGACATCCACCTGCAAACGCTCCAGCCCAAACAGCACGCTGGCCTTGTTCGCGCCCTGCCCTAGCACTTCCTGCGTCTTCGGATGACCGATGATATGCGTCAATGCGCCAATCGCCTGCGGCCCGGTGACGAGAAGATCCAGGTCGCCGATGGTCTCGCGCCCGCGCCGCAAGCTGCCCGCCGCTTCCACGCGGTCAATTCCCGGCAAAGCCTCGAACTCCGCCATCAGCTCATCCGCCACGCGCTGGCCAAAGTTCAGCAGAAAACGGCCCGCGCTTTTGCGGTAAGAGTCAATGCCGCGCAGAACTTTTTCTTCCAGTTTCGCGCCCATGCGCGGCAGTTCGCGCAGTTTTTGTTCGCGGCAAATGCGCTCCAGATCGTCGACGGTCTTGACGCCGTGATGCTCGTAAAGCAAGGCAATGCTCTTGGGACCAAGGCCCTGAATTTTGAGCAGCTCCAGCGCCGACGCTGGATATTTCTTGAGCATCTCATCGCGCCGCTCAAACGATCCGCGCTGCGCAATCTCGGCCAGCACAAACGCCAAGCCCTTGCCGATGCCTGGAATATCGGTCACTTTGCGCGCCGGGTCCAGGACGATGTCTTGCACGCGCTCCGGATGGCTGGCAATGACGGAAGCCGCATTGCGGTAGCTGCGAATGCGGAACCCGTCTTCCGCCGCCACTTCCATCAGGTCAGCGGTCTCCTGCAGCATCTGGGCAATTTCGCGGTTTTCCATCTAAGCCTTCTGTTTCAAATCGCGCGCGAAGTAGAGCAGGCACAGCGCCGCCGCCAGCAAACTCAGCCCGAATCCGCCGAGCGCATCCACCACATAGTGATAGCGCCCATAAACGGTCGCCACCGAAACGCTGACCGCATAAATCAGCAGAAACCAGCGGTCCTTATGTTTGGGCATCAGCAAGAACATAGCAAACGCCGCTGAGAAGGCCGACGAGACATGCGCGCTGGGAAAGACGCCCGAATGAATGGTGCTGCGGTTCAGCAGTTCCCAGTTCCACTGGCGCACAATGGTTGCCACAGTGGGCGGCGCGATGTCGGCAAAAGCGAAGCGCGGCGGCTCCGTCGGAAAATAAGGAAACAGCGCATAAGCGCCCAGCGTGCCCAGCAGAAAAATGGTCCAGAAACGGTTGATGGCCGTTCGCCCGGCCAGCGCTGAAAGCCGCGCCACGCAATACACGCTGACGCCATAAACCAGCAGGTAACAAAGCTCCAGATAGAACGGAATCACCGGCCCCAGGGATTCAATGCGGCGCGTCAATTTCAAGCCTTCCAGCACCACCAGGTCCCAGCGAATCCACGACATCTCGCTCAAAAAGTCATATTCGCGAGGCGCGAAATAATCCATCTCGCGAAAGGCGAAGAACACAAAGAACAGCGGCAGCCAGTCGCGCGCGATCCCCATCGCAAAACCCAGCCGCGAACGCTGCAAGCGGTCGACAATCAGAAACGTGACGCACGCCACCGCCAGCACCACGTAAGGCTGGCCATGCAGGTTCGGGCGCGTCTGAAACAGCGGAGTAATGGCGGCAATGTAGGCGAAGAAGGCGACGAACATCCATTCGTGAACCCGCAATTGAGGCCAACTCATTGGGGTTTCGTTTTCAATGGACGAACAAACAGGGCCGCGCCGGACAGCAGCCCGGCCCAAATGGGCCACAGCGTCAAAAGCTTTTCCTGAATCAGCGCGCCGCCGACAATGGGCGCGGCAATCTGCGCAACGGAAGTCAGCGATTGCGTCAGCCCGATAATGACACCCTGCTCGCGCCTGCCGGCGCACTGGGTGATGACGCTGGTGAGGCAAGGCCGCAAACCCGCGCCCAGAATGGAGGAGAAACCCATGGTCAACAGCAAGCCGGCAATGCTGTGCGTCAGCGCCAGCGCGGCGTAGCCGAGAAACGAGCCGAGAAAGCCAAGCTGAATCATGCGCTCCTCGCCCAGCAGCTTCACCAGACGCCCCACCACTCCGCCCTGCATGATGATGCCGATGAATCCGAAGAAGGCAAAGACATAGCCCACTTCGCGCGCGCCAAAATCATGGCCGTGCCATTGATAGCGCCGCTCGGCGAACAGCGCGAAGCCGGAAACAAAGGTGGAAAACGAGAGCGCAAAGAACATCCAGCGCGTCAGCAGCCGCGCCAGCGCGGGATTTTCAAAGTAGCGCCGGTATTCTTTCCACGAAAACAGCGAAAGCCGCTTGCCGCCCGGAGCAACGGGACCGGCGTCCTCGTTATGCTGGTGGATCACTTCGCGCTTCGGCAGCAGAAAGAACGTACACAGAATGCTGGTGGCCGAAAGCGCGCATGCCGCGAAGATGGGCGCTTGGTATCCGTATTGCGCCAGAAAGCCGGAAATGGCCGGGCCCACCAGAAAGCCGAATCCAAACGCCACGCCAATCACCGCAAACGATTTGGCGCGCTCTTCCGGCTTCGTCACGTCGCTGATGTAAGCTTGCGCGGTGGACAAGTTGCCCGCCGTCGCGCCATCCAATGCGCGCGCAAAGAAAACCATCCATAAACTGGTGGAATAAGCCAGCACCACAAATCCGGCCAGCGTTCCCAACTGGCTGACCAGCAAAATGGGGCGGCGGCCAAAGCGGTCGGACAACTGGCCCAAAATTGGCCCGGAAATCAGCTGGCAAACCGCGTACATGGACACAATTGCGCCCACCACCGTGGGCGACGCGCCCAGCCGTTCCGAATAAAACGGCAGCAGCGGCAGGATGATGGTGAATCCCAGAATGTCCACCGCGACAATCAGGAAAATGGGCAGCAGCGGCGAGCGGCCCTTCTTTTGCGCGGGTTCCATCAGACCCGCGGGAGAGTCTTTCTGCGGCTTGGTTCCATTCACTCGTTTGATTTTAGCGTTGCGTAGTTTTGTGCATATTAAATCGCCGTTTGCTGTAAAAACTACCACCTATTGCCGTGTACTTTACGCTTCTAAACTGAAGCAATTTCAACAACTTGAGAGAATGGAAGACGAGGTGCATAAGAACTTACATGAAATTGTTGATAACAGCGCTCATCTTATCCGTGCCGGCGGCGACGCTGGCGCAGGAGACAAATCCCACTCAAAACTTGCCCCCGAACGGCCAAGGCAGCGAGCCGATATACAAGGTGGAAGTGGTTTCGCGCAGCATTGATGCCGTCAGCTACCAGAACCACGCGGGCTGGACGAAGGTGGATTTTCAAGGCACCTCGCTGGCGCCGAAAGCCAAAGGCACCGCCGATGTCAACAGCAAACTGGGGCATATGGAAATCAAGGTGGACATCAAAGACCTGCCGGCCGCGCGCAACTTCGGCCCGCTGTTTTTGACCTACGTTCTTTGGGCCATCACGCCCGACGGGCACGCGTCGAACCTGGGCGAAGTGGTTGTTGATTCCAGCGGCAATTTTAAGGGCGACGTGACCACCGATTTGCAGGCGTTTGGATTGATCGTCACCGCCGAGCCTTATTTCGCCGTGCGCCAGCCGAGTGATGCCGTGGTGATGGAAAATATCATCCGCAAAGACACGGTCGGCAAACAGGAAGTGATTAACGCCAAGTATGAATTGCTGCCGCGCGGACAGTATGAATATCATGTGCCGGAAAAACTGCTGAAGCCGGTGGATTTGAACTCCAACAAAAAGAGCCCGCTGGAACTGTATGAAGCCATCAACGCAGTGCAGATTGCGCAGTATGCGAAAGCCGACAAATTTTCCACCGAAAGCTATGACGCCGCGGAAAAGCTGCTGCAGCAGGCGCAGGATTATTCAGACCGCAAGCAGTGGAATCCGGCCATCATGACGGCAAAAGAAGCGTCGCAGAAAGCCGAAGACGCGCGCACCATTTCTTTGCGCCGCCAGCAGGAAAAAGATTTAGCGGACGAGCGCGCGGCGGCGGCTGCGAAAATTGCCTCTGAGCAGGAAAAGGCCGCGATGGAAGCCAAGCAGCGCGCCGAAGCCGATGCGCAAGCCAAGCTGGCAAATGAACGCGCGCAGCAGGAAGCAATGCAGCGGGCCCAGGCTGACGCGGCCCGCGCGGAAGCGGAGAAGGCGCGCGCCGAAGCTGATGCCGCACGGGCGGAAGCAGCCGCGCAGGCAGCCAAAGCACAGCAGGCTGCCGCCGAAGCAGACCGCTTGCGCAATGCGGCTCTGGCTGATCAGCAGCGGCTGCGCGAGCAATTGCTGGAGCAGTTCAACACCGTTCTGCCCACCAAAGAGACTCCGCGCGGATTAGTGGTGAACATGCAGGATGTGCTGTTCGACACCGGCAAGTACACGCTGAAAGAGCCGGCCCGCGAGGCGCTGGCGAAAATTTCCGGCATCATCATTTCGCATCCCGGCTTGAATCTGCAGGTGGAAGGCTACACAGACAGCACCGGATCGCCTGAGTTCAACCAGAAGCTGTCGGAAGAGCGCGCCGACACTGTGCGCGATTATCTGGCCAGCAATGGAATTCCGCTAACGTCCTTGAATGCAGTCGGCTACGGCGTCAATTTTCCGGTTGCTCCGAACGACACTGCGGCGGGGCGCAAACTGAACCGGCGCGTGGAGCTGGTTGTTTCCGGCGAAGTGATCGGCGTCAAAATTGGCACACCGCCGACCGCGGCTGGATTGCCGATGCAAAATCAGTAGTGCCTGAAATCGGGCGGCTTTAGATTGAATTGAGGTTATAAAGAAAATCTATTCGCCGCCCCTTTTGTTCTTTACGGGTTCTCGCTGACAATCAAAGATTGGCCGAACCTATGACAAAATACAAACTCGAATATATCTGGCTGGACGGCAAGAAGCCGGTGCCGGAATTGCGCGGCAAGACTCAGCTCAAGTGGTATGAAAAACCGCCGACGCTGGAAGAGCTGCCCAATTGGGGATTTGACGGCAGTTCCACCATGCAGGCCGAAGGAAAAAGTTCAGACTGTGTGCTGAAGCCGGTGGCTCTTTATCCCGATGCCAGCCGCAAAGACGCCTTTGTGGTTCTTTGCGAAGTGCTGCTGGCCGATGGCACCCCGCATCCGACCAACGCGCGCGCCACCATTATTGACGATCCGGATTTCTGGGTTGGTTTTGAGCAGGAATATTTTCTGTACAAGAACGGCGCGCCGCTCGGCTGGCCGGAAGGCGGCATGCCCGCCACACCGCAAGGTCCTTATTACTGCGGCGTCGGCTATAAATACATGGGCAGCCTGGCGCGCACCATTGTGGAAGAGCATTTGGAGTTGTGCCTGGCGGCCGGGATCAACCATGAAGGCATCAATGCCGAAGTGGCCAAGGGCCAGTGGGAGTTTCAGATTTTCGCCAAAGGCTCCGCCAAAGCGGCCGACGACACCTGGACCGCGCGCTACCTGCTGATGCGCCTTTGCGAAAAATATGAAGTGGATGTGCAATTGCATTGCAAACCGCTGAAGGGCGACTGGAACGGCTCTGGCATGCACTGCAATTTCTCGACGAAATACATTCGCGAAACGGGCGGCAAGGAGTATTTTGAATCGCTGATGAAGGCGTTTGCGGAAAACGTCAAGGATCACATTGCCGTCTACGGCCCCGACAACCATTTGCGCTTGACCGGGCATCACGAAACGCAATCCATCGACAAGTTCAGCTATGGCTTGTCGGACCGCGGCGCTTCCATCCGCATGCCGATCAACTTCATCAAGAACGGCTACAAGGGTTATTTGGAAGACCGCCGGCCGAACTCGGAAGGCGACCCGTACCAGATTGTGTCGCAGATTTTGAAGACGATTAACAGCGTCCCCAAGCCGTAGTCACTTTTTGCCGAACTTATCGAACGGAACAGCATCCTCCACATGCAGGCGGATGCTGTATACCGAAGCCGGGCCGCGATCCATGTTGTAGCCGGGATTGGTGACGTTTTGATAATCGAAGGCCATGGAAATGCCGCGCCAGAGATGGACGGTGTAATAGGTCTCGAAGATTTTTTCGAGGCCATAATTTAAGCGGCCGTCTCCGAGAATGAAGCCGAGGCCGCCGAGCGCGAGATATTCGCGATGATCGCGAGACAACGCGTCGATCACGAAAGCCGCGCCGATTTTATCCTGCGAACGACGCCACGGCGTGCCTTTAAAATCAGCACCCGTGGCGGAGGTTCGGTCCACTTCGGTGTAAGCGAAGGATTCGGTTTTGCCGTCGTTCCAGCCCAGGCGCGCAAAGGCTCTCAGCAGCGGAGTTAATTCCTGCTCCATGTTCAAGCCGAAGCCATATTTCACGCGCCCCTGCTTGCGGTAGAGAGTGATGTCGGGCACGGCGTCTTTGCCGGACAAGTAACCGTCGATGGCTTCGCGATAACTGCCCATGTTTGCGTGGTTCACAAAAGACAGGGCGCGCACGACGGTGGAGCGCTTGGCCAGCAGCGACGGATGATATTCCACTTCGTAATTTTCGCCGCGGGCGCGGGCGAGGTCCCAATCGAGCGTGATTCCGTTGGCCACGGTGGGCATCAGCATTTCGCCAAAGCGCGCGGCCCAGTTGCCCGAATAATACTCAGCCACAAAGCCGTAGGTGTAGCCGCGCGTGTCGGCAGCGTAGTCGTATGCGCCGTTATTCACCGCGGCCCAGTTCATGAACTGCAGGTGGCTGTCGCTGCCGACGGAGTTGAGATCAAAGAAGTCGACGGTGCTGATGTGGCCCAGGCGCAGTTCCAGACGCCTGACGGGAACGGTGGAGGCAAGCGCGAGCGGGTTGCGCGTGGCCTCCGTGGTTTGTTTGCTCAGGGGAATGGTGTAGTGCAGCATGAGGCGCGAGAAATAAGGCGTTTGCGGCAGTGTTGGATTGCGCACCACATCGACGTTCGTAAATCCGGCGATGCCGAGCGCGTTGCTCAGGCCAAATCCGCCCGCGCTTTCGATGTCGGCAATAAAATCCAGATTCTTGGTGATTTGAAAACCGGTGTAGAGCGTTTCCACATGCGAGGTGGCGTGCTCACCCGGCCCTTGAAAACTGTTGGGACCGGAGTAAGGGGAGTAAAAAGTGGGATGCTGCTGGCGAATCACATTGACCTGAAACGACAGCCAGAAGCGGTTCAGGAAGGACTCGCCTTCACCGGTTGCGTCGGCCGCTTGAGCAAACAATAGCGAGGGCGCAAGAATAAGAAAGGCAAAAACGAGGCGCAAGCCTTACCATGGTTAGGCACGCATCGAGCCTATGTCAATCTTTGAGAGCCGTTTGGGGCGAATATTCACGCAGTTGTTACATTACAGCGCGCTTTGTCTGGTTTTTGCAGCCCCCAGCATTGCGGCCACCAAGCTCTATGTGGAAGCGTTCACCACCAAGTCGAACGCCGAGAAGTTGCGGGGACAAGTCATTTCCGAACTGGAAAAGCATGGCTCGGTATCGATTGTGGCGAATTCCCAACAGGCGAATGTCATTTTAGACGGCGGCGGCGAGATCTGGGTGAAGGGTTACCAGAGCCTGAATCCGAGATCGGGACGGCTGCCTTCCGATGGCAATCCTATTTATGGCGGGTACCTGGCGGTTGAGCTGAAAGACGCCAAGGGGCAGACGTTTTGGTCTTACCTGGCGACGCCTGGAATTGGGGCGGAAGATGTTTCGAAAGACTTGGCGAAGCGGATTGCCAAGCAAGTTTTGGAAGCCTTGAAGAAGGGCGAGCCGGATCATGCGGCGGTGGTGCCTTCGGCACCGGCAACGGTCTTGAAAGGCGCGGGCGCGACTTTTCCGGAACCGGTCTACGAAAAATGGTTCAAGAATTACCGGCTGGAAAATCCGAATCTGGAAATCACTTACGAGTCGGTCGGTTCGGAAGCGGGCATTCGCGAGCTGCTGGCGGGCAAGGTGGATTTTGGAGCAACGGACAGCCCGGAAGCGATTCGGGATCTTGCGCCCGAGCAGCAGAGCCGGTATCTTCTGTTTCCTTCGGTGGTGGGCGCGGTGGTGCCGATTGTGAATGTGCCGGGCATTTCGGCTGACATTGCGCTGACGCCCGAGGCGCTGGCGGGAATTTATCTGGGCAAGATCACGAAATGGAATGATCCGGTGCTGAGGCAGGCGAACCGCGGCGTGCATTTGCCGGATCTGGACATTGTGGTGGTGCATCGATCTGATGGCAGCGGGACCAGCTATGCGTGGACCGATTATCTTTCGAAAACCAGCCTGGCGTGGAAGGCGCAGGTGGGAGCGGGATTGTCTTTGAAATGGCCTGTTGGCAAAGGCGCGCAAGGCAATGATGGCGTGGCGAAGATGGTAAAGGAGTTAGGCGGCTCCATTGGATACGTGGAATACATTTATGCGCTGCAAAACCACTTGAGTTTTTCGCGCGTGCGCAACCAGGACGGCGAGTTTGTGGGCGCCAGCCTGGAGAGCATGGCGGCGGCGGCGAGCGATGCGGTGAGGATGAGCGACGACTTCAAAGTATCGCTGGTGAATGCCCCGGGCAGCGGCGCTTATCCGATTGCCTCGTTCACCTGGCTGGTAATTCCGGCGCAAATGACGAACAGCGGCAAGCAGCAGGCTATGCAATCGTTCCTGCAATGGATGCTGGGGCCGGGCCAACTGCAGGCGGCGGCGCTGGGCTATCTGGCGCTGCCGAAGGATGTTGTGACGCGCGAACTGGCTACTGTTTCTCGACTGCGAAACCGCTGACGATGACGTCGGTATTGTGGGCGAGGCGCAGGCCATAAACGCCGTCGGTGGATTTCAGTTTGCCGGCGGTGACGACGGCTGATTTGTCATAGCTGGCGACTTCGGTGCCGTTGATAGAGCAGGTGACTTTGCCGCCTTTCACGCTCATGGCGATTTCCTGTGTCACCGGCTCGCCGGGGGCTGCGGCTTTGTGAACGGCGGCGTTTGGTTCGCCGCGGCGGCCATTCATCTGGAAGGGTTCAGGACCGAAGCCACGCACGATGAACGTTCCGCTGCCGTATGCGGCGCAGTAGAGATAGCTTTGCTGCGGCGTGCCCAGATCGTTGCCGGCAATCATGATGCCGTAGGGATGCGGGTGGGTGTTGAGGTTCATGTACTTGGGCTCAGTGAAGGTGGCTTTCACGGTGTAATCGCCTTGGGCGGTCATGGCGGGATTCCAATAAGTGGCGGCGGGTCCGGTGGTGATGTGAAAGGAATTTCCTTCGGCGACGAATTTGGAATCGCTGACTTCGCCTGCGTCTGCTTTGCCGGTCCAGCCGGGAACGGAAATGCCTCCGCCCTCGACCTTGTGGACGGTTTCGTCCTCGTGGTGAACCTGGGCAAAGATGACGGAAGAAGTGAGCAGGGCGAGAGCGAGGGTTGAGACAGTGCGCATGACGGAATGCTATCCCATTGCAAGCGAGGGAAGTTGAGCGTTACTTTGCCAGCGGCTTGATGGTGAGGGTTTGGCGGGTGTCGATGTGGTTGAATTCCATGGGGAAGCTGGTGCCGTTGTAGTAGGCGGGCCATTGGTCTTTGTAGTTTCCGGAGGCGACGAAGCCGGATTCTCCGACAGTCAGGTTTTGGACGGATTTGTCGAGGTCTGAGAAGTCGACGACCATGCGTTCGGAGGGGCCGAGATGCGGGGCGGTTTGCTTGACGGTGGTGGAGGAACCGCTCATTTCGATGGGTCCGATGTCGAAGAGGCCGTTGACGAGCGGGAGCTGCTTGCCGACGGGGTGGTCGAGGTTCCATTGGAGGATTTGGCCCCAGCGCCATTTGGAGGCGGGGCTGCCGAGGCGGGCGCGGGCGGTGTCCAGGGCGCGGTTGAAGCAGGAGATGAGCCAAGCGTTCCAGTTGTTGCTGGGGACAAAGGCGGGGGGATGGGTTTGGAGAAGATTTTGGATGATTTGGGGTCGGGGGAGATGCGGGAAGCGGGAGCTTCCCACGCGGAGCAGGAGATCCGCCCCACATTCGCGGGAGGTGAATTGGGTGATGACGGGGGCGGCGGCGTCTTTGTCCATTTGGCCGTTCCAGTTGCGGAGGATGTCGATGGCTTGGGCGGCTAGCTCGTTCTTGCTGCCGATGTTTTGATAAGCCGCGATGATTTGCTGGGCCAGGAAATGGTCGTAGGCGGAGTAGACGTCTTTCTGGACGGCGAGCATGTCGTCGACGGTGAGATTGGGTTTGGCGGTGAGCAGGGACTTGATCTGGTTGATGCGGTAGTTGTCGGCGAAGTCGCCGGTGATGTGGAAGGGATAGTCGGGCGGGAAGGTGCGCTGGTTGGCGGTGGCGATGATGCCGGAGGGCGGGTTGTAGATGGAGGGCATTTGGTCAAAGGGGATGTAGCCGTTCCATTCAAAATCGCCGCTGGCACCGTCGAGGGGGAGATCGCCGTCGAAGTTGCGGCGTATGGGGACGGCTCCGGTGGCTTGGTAGCCGATGTTGCCTGCCCGGTCGGCGTATTGGAAGTTCTGGCCGGGTCCCCAGAAGGTGGACAGGGCGGCGCGGAATTGCTGGAAGTTGGCGGCGCGGTTGATGTCCATGAAGGGGAAGCCGAAGCCGTCGGCGGCGCTCCAGCGCATGGCATAGGCTTTGCCTTTGTCCTCAAAAATGATGGGGCCGTGACGGGTGACCCAGATGTCGAGCGCGACTGGTTTCTGGCCTTTGACGGCGATGGTTTGGCGGTCGAGCTGGGCTTGCTGGGTTGCGCCTTTATATTGATAGCGGCCGGTTTTGGGATCGAGGTTTTCCACGTAGAGGTCGAGGACGTCGGCTTCGAGATTGGTGACGCCCCAGGCGATGTTTTCGTTGTGGCCGGAGATGACGCAGGGCACGCCGGGGAGGGTTGCGCCGGAGACGTTGAGGCCGGGGGCTTTGAGGTGGACGAGGTACCAGGTGGCGGGGACGCTGGGTTCCAGGTGCGGATCGTTGGCGAGCATGGGCTTGCCGCCAGCGGCGTGAGCACCGGAAACGGCCCAGGAGTTGGAGCCGGGGCTGAGGTATTGGCCTTGGGAGGCGGGAAATAGGGTGTGAAAGCGGTCGAGGTTGAAACCGGGGCCGAGGAGCTGGCCGCGTTCGAAGTCTTCGTCGGCGGTGTCGGTGAGGTTTTTGAACATGATGAGGCCGACCATGATGGAATCGGCCATGGTCCAGGGCTGGGGATCGTAGGAGTGGCCGGGGAGGGCGAATTCGAGGGAGTAATCGCCGCGATGGGTGTCGATGAAGTAGTTGACGCCGCGGGCGTATTGGACCATGACGGCGCGCTGGGCTTCGGGGAGGTTTTGGAGGTCTTTTTCGGCGATTTCGCGCAGGCGCATGCGGCGGGAGCGCTCATCGGCGGCGAGGGTGGCGGGGCCGAAGACTTCGGAAAGCTGGCCGGCGGCGAAGCGGCGGATGCCGTCCATCTGCCACAATCGGTCTTGGGCCGTGACATACCCTTGCAGAAAAATGGCGTCCTGCCAGGAGGCGGCTTCGATGTGGGGAATGCCGCGGGCGTCGCGCTTGACGAGGGCGGGGCTGGAGATGGGGGCGCTGATTTCACCGGATACTTTGGGCAGAGGGCGGAAGGCCAGCCAGTAAATGGCGGCGGCGGCCAGAGCTGCCAGCAAAGCTATGCTGACATTGACGATGCGCACAGCGCGATTGAGCACTTTTCGATTCTAGCCTGATGGTTCTTCGCTTCCTTAGCCTGCTGTTTATTCTGGCCACCAATGGATTTTTCGCGGCGGCGGAGGTGTCGCTGGTTTCGGTGCGGCAATCGCGGCTGCGGGAGCTGGCGGAGCAGGGGCAATCGGGAGCGCAGAGCGCGCTGAGCCTGCTGGCGAATCCGGGGCGGCTGCTTTCGGTGACGCAACTGGGCGTGACGCTGGCCAGTTTGGGGCTGGGATGGGCGGGCGAGGACACGGTTTACGGGCTGATGCGGTCTGCGCTGGAGGGGCTGCCGTGGCATCTTTCCATGCTGATTTTGCATGGGTTTGCGTTTGCGATTGCGTTTCTGATTATCAGCTATGCGCATGTGATTATCGGCGAGGTGGTGCCGAAGAATCTGGCGCTGGAGAAGGCGGACCGGGTGGCGATTCTGGCTGCGCCGGTGCTGCTGGTGTTTTACAAGGTTTCGCAGCCGTTTGTGATTGTGATTGAGAAGTCGTCGGCGCTGATTCTGAGATGGCTGGGGCTGACCCGGCCGGGGCATGCGCATGGCGGGCACAGCGCGGAGGAGCTGAAGTTCATTGTCCAATCGAGCCGGCATGAGGGGCATTTGCAGCAGTTTCAGGAAGACGCGATTGAGAACCTGATTGAGCTGTCGGATTACCTGGCGCGGGAGATTATGACGCCGAGGAACAACATTGTTTCGCTGCCGGTGGATGCGGATTTGGATGTGGTCTTGAATGTGCTGATGGAGCACAAGTATTCGCGGGTTCCGGTTTATGAGGGCGGGCCGGAGCACATTATCGGGATTGTGCATTACAAGGACTTGCTGCGGGTTTGGGATGAGCGGCGGTTTGCGCATGACAAGCACCGGTCGACACGGCCTTTCCGGCTGCGGCGGTTTGTGAGAAAGCCGCTGGTGGTGCCGGAGACGAAGCCGCTGAACCAACTGATTGACGAGTTTCAGAAGAGTCACACGCATATGGCGCTGGTGGTGGATGAGTTTGGGACGGTGACGGGGTTGGTGACGCTGGGCGATATTTTGCAGCAGGTGTTTGGGGATATCGGGGAT
>Ga0209208_10002352_pt1 | contig 27054 bp, 13 predicted proteins | sample S1TSphfallax_3_FD_187694 | JGI IMG/M metagenome (GOLD analysis project Ga0209208, IMG submission 187694) | Host-associated microbial communities from peat moss isolated from Minnesota, USA - S1T2_Fd - Sphagnum fallax MG (SPAdes) (version 2) | ecosystem: Host-associated > Plants > Peat moss >...
AGATCGCAAGGTTAAATGAGCATCTCCTAGTAGCTGATAGGATTCGGAAAGTTGGCCGTAACGCGCACCAAGGCAATGGCTTGTTGTGAAACAAGCAGTTAATCCCTAGCGGTGACGGCAGTGCCACAACTCTCCCTCCATGACGCGCTCCTAAGTTCCTTTAGACCCCACTTGAGGGTCGAGTTGCGAAAGTTGGAACTTAGGGGCCGTTCCCGACTTCCAACACTAAAGGGGGTGAGAGGGGCGTGCTAGAAGTTTCGAGATTAGACTAGGAAGAGGACAAGCTTTTCACCTACTCAAATCTGCATCAAAACCAACCCCAAGTTGGTTAGAACTCATTTTGCACCCTTTTGGTGTTGGGACAAGCCACGGGTTTACTCGGACTCACTTGACTCACCACGGCCCGGATTCGGGGGAAGCCACCACCTTCCCCCTTATAGTATTATTTGCGTCTCACTGCGGAGGCTACATCTGAATGGTTCTTTTTCCCAGGACTCCCAAGGGGGAGTCCTGAAACTATCCCGAGTTGGACTCCCGGGACTTTGGGAGCTTATATCTCCCGGCTCTGACCTCTGATTGAGATGATCTTTGAACCGAGGTTATAACTCTCCTCAAGAGCTTTCCAATGCCATGTCACACTTATCCTACAGACGTCGAAATCATATCGATTCTTGACTTTTAGTGGTTGGGAGTCAAACTGCCAGTTTGACTCCTGACCCTTCTTTTGCCCATAACTTTTGCCCATAATTCGAGCTGTGGATGTCCAAATGGCTCATGTGAGGCCATTTTGGACATCTACACTTTGAGATCTTTCCAATGACTTAAAAAGCGCACTAATGCGAAGAGATTTGACCCCTCAAATCGTCTTCTGAGTTTTCGAGAGTCCCGAAGGACTCTAAGTCTCCCACTTTTGGGAGTGGGACCCCCAAAACCTTATCTACTAAGGTTGAGGTTTTTCTTTTCTTATACCACCCTACCCCAAATGGTTAGTCTTCCTACCCCTTACTTACTTATATTTCTTTCATACCTACCCTTTCCTATTCACCTCCTAGGTCCATTCACAGTTGGGGTACCAAAAAAGGAAAAAAAAACTTTAGGACTTTTTAAAGTTACTTTTTATAAATAACATTTACATGAAACAAACTTAACTGAAAAAAATTGAATAGTCCAATATAAGATAACTTTCTTGGACATAAGATAACTCAAGAGGGCTTGATGATGGATGATCATAAGGTCAAGGCAATTTTGGATTGGGAGTCGCCCAAGTCGGTTCCTGCCTTGAGGTCCTTTTTAGGATTGGCCTCCTACTATCGCAAGTTCATCAAGAACTTTGCAAAGATAGCGGCGCCTTTGACAAATCTCTTGAAGAAGTCCGCCATCACTTATGAATGGGAAGAAGCATGCGACGAAACCTTTGGAACATTGAAGGGCATTTTGGTGAAGGCGCCGGTGTTGAAGTTGCCCGACTTTGACAAAGAGTTTGAGATTCATTCCGACGCTTCCGACTTTGCAATTGGATGAGTCCTAGTGCAAGAAGGAAGACCAGTGGCCTTCAAAAGCAAGAAATTGAGTGAAACGGAGCGAAGGTGGCTAACACATGAGAAAGAGATGTGGGCGGTCATACATTGTCTCAAAACGTGGGGCCATTACATAGGCTCCAAAGATGTGGTAGTGTGGACCGACAATGTGACCTTGAAGTACTTCGCCACTCAACCCAAGTTGTCATCAAAATAATTAAGGTGGCAAGACACATTGGCTTTGTTCAATGTGAACATCCGACACAAGCCGGGAAAGGAGAACATAGTCCCCGATGCCTTGAGCCGAAAACACCAACTTAGAGTGGTGTATGTGGGAGAGTTGAAACTTCAAAAGGAAGTTAGACTAGCGAGCCGTCGGGATGCCTTTGCCAAGGAAATAAGGCAAAACATCCAAAATGGAGCCAAGTCCCATTTCCATTTGCGAAATGCATTGTTGTGGTACAAGCAAAATCAACTCTATGTGTCGGAAGGGAAGTTAAGGGACACACTTTTAAAGGAATGTCATGATGGACCTCTTGCGGGCCATGGTGGTGCAAAACGCACCACAACATTTCTAAAGAAGTCCTACTATTGGCCCAACTTGAAGGATTGTGCGGAGGAGTATGTGGAAACTTGTTTAAGTTGTCAACAAAATTGGACCCTCAACAAGAAGCAAGTGAGTTTGTTGCAACCTTTGCCAATTCCCGAAGGGCCGTGGGAAAGTGTGTCAATGGACTTTATGGTAAGTTTGCCCCCTTCAAAGGGGTTTGATGCCATCATGGTGGTGGTGGATCGATTTAGCAAAATGGCACACTTCATTCCCACAAAGGATGAAGCCACGGCTCAAGAGACGGGGAGGTTGTTCTTCTCCCACATTTTCAAACATCATGGCCTTCCAAAGGACATAGTGTCGGATCGAGACCCGAAGTTTACAAGTAAGTTTTGGCGGGCCTTGTGGAAGCGAATGGGGTCGGAACTCAAGATGAGCACTTCATTCCGCCCCCAAACAGATGGACAAACTGAAAGGGTCAACTTGGTGATCCAACAATTCTTGAGGAATTATGTGGCGGCGGATCAACAAGATTGGGTGGACCATTTGGAGTTAACCGAGTTTTGTTACAACAACTCAAAACACTTCGCAACCGGGTCCACCCCATTTCAAATGGTGATGGGCAAATCACAAATTGTGCCCATGACTTGGGCAACACAAGGACAACCCTTGAGTGATGCAAGTGAGGAAGTGCCAATTGTTACACAACTTGATGAAGAAAGAAAGCGCTTGTGGGAGTTGGCAAAGGCCAACTTCGAAAAGGCGCACAAAAGATACAAAGATTTAGCGGAAAAGTCCCGACGAGAGGTGAAATTTCAAGTGGGAGACGAAGTGTGGTTGAACATCAAGAACTTCCAGTTGCCCGAAGGTTTAAGTCATAAGTTCATGGGCCCATATGCGCGTCCATTCAAAGTGTTGGAAAAGAAACTTTCCGACACTTATAAGTTAGAACTACCGGAAAACCTTAGAGTTCATCACACATTTCACGTGTCTCTTTTGAAGCCGGTCTCCCATGATGCCTCAAGGCCCAATCAAGAGAATAACTCAAGGCCCCCACCCGACTTGGTTCATAATGAACCGGATTTTTGAGGTGGATGCCGTGCTCAAGTCAAGGCAACTTAGAGGGCGAGAGCGGGAGTACTTAGTCAAATGGAAAGGATACCGTCCAATAGAGGCTTCTTGGGTGAATGAATCCAACATGGAACATGCCCAAGAAGCCATAGAAGAATTCCATGCGAGATCGGCAAAAAAGAGACGTAGAACGTGATGAGGACATCACCTTTCTTTTAGTGGGGCAGAATGTCACATAAAATGTATCACATCAAGTTGCAAGGGAAATAAAGGCTATAAACTTCCAAGAGATTGTATCATGAGAAGAGAAAATTGTATAAGCAAATAGAGTTGTCAAATGGCATTGGGCAAATGAAACTATTTTGCGTAGGCTCAAATCAAAATCGGACTCCTACTTTGGGGTTGAGGAAACTTGACCCTGAAAAAGGAGGCAAGCAAGGTGAGCTTGCAAGGACATGCACATGCTTTAAGTGCATCCCAAAGGGTTGGTTGGTAGTGTGGCCAACGTGGGAAGTCATGACCCCGCTCACATACTTTAAGTGTAGTTTGGGACTTGGGTTTGGCAAACTTAAGTGTTGCTTCTCGTACCTTGATAAGCAAACCTTTTAGTTAAGGCTTGGTTGTTGTGACCAAGGCACGAGATAGGGAAAGGAGTCATGTCAAGTAGTTTAGGTCAAGAGTAGACTTGATTTAAGTTCCTCATGAAGGGAAGAATGGAAAAAGTTTCTCCCAAATGAGGAGCTTCGTCAATTAGGCTAGTTTAGTCTTTTGACGAAGCAAGGGAAAAGGGTCTTGGAGAAGACTCTCTTGGACTTGTCAAGAAAGTGTTGGAAACTTGGGGACGCCTAAATTAGCTTGAGACAAGGTCTAGCCACAAAAGTGGCAAACAATGGCCAAGGATCCAAGAAGTAATTGTAAGTGTGAAAAATATTCTAAGCGTCAATGAGGACATTGACCTTTCTTCTAGTGGGGGAGAGTGTCGCAACCCCACTTTGGCCAAGTGTGGGGGTGAAGCCCAACACTCCCAAAGTTGGGGATTTGGAGTCCTCCAGGATTCTCGAATGTTTAGAGTTTGACAGAAAGGCCCAAAACACCTTGCATTGGGGTGTTCTTGGTGTCATTGCAAAGGTCTTGAAGCGTAGATATTGAAAATGGCCTTGCATTGGTCATTTGGATATCCGTAGCCCAAGTTATGGGCAAAACAAGGGCCGGGAGTCAAACTGGCAGTTTGACTCCCGACCACTAAAAGTCGGGAATCGACCTCTTCCCGACCTTCGAATTGAAAGTGCGAGATGTCGTTGGAAAGATCTCGACGAGGGCTACAACTTTGGTTCAAATCTCGTCACGATCAGACTCGGCAGTCGGGAGTTATGAGCTCTCAAAGTCCCGGGACTCCAACTGGGACAATTTCGGGACAATTTCGGGACTCCAACTTGGGAGTCCCGGAAAAAAAGAGCCATTTGGATGTAGCCTCAGCGGAGCGTTGCAGAGAATACTATATGGGGGAAGGTGGTGGCTTCCCCCAAGTCCAGGCCGTGGTGAATCTTGTGGTCCAAAGTGCCTGTGGCTTGTCCCAACACCCAAGGGTGTTTCCGAATGTGAACTAACCACATTGTGGTTTGTTTGATGCAGGTTCAAGCTCGATCTACTAGTCCCTCTTCCTACTCTAATCCCGGGACTTCTAGCACGCCCCTTTACCCCTCTATAGTGCTGGAAGTCGGGAACGCCTTCTGAGTCCCAATTTTCCGCAACTACACTTTGGTGAACCTTCAAGTGGGTTCACCTCGGGACTTGGGAGTGCGTCATCATTACCATTGTTTTTCCTCTTTTTACTTTGCCTTCCTCTACACCACCATCACCTTTGCTCCAAGTTTTCTTCCTTCCATTTCATCACCAATAGCAATAAGTTCCATTGCTAGTAGTTGTATCACTACCAACAAGGTGAAAGCATGATCAAGTAGACAAAAAATGTTACAATGTAAAAACTAGGGTGTTTGAATAAAACATGTAACGAGTAAAAGATTTGATGAAAATAATTTTAAAAAAGTTTATAACATCCTTTTTAAACTATTGTTAACATTGATTTGCAAAGTTGAATTGATGTAATCATGTTTTTTCAAAGTACTTGCAAGGTTATGAATTAGACCTTCACATTTGTGGATTGTTTAAAAGTAGACCAAAAAGTACTTGAAAGTACTTGAAATTCTTTTACAAGTAGATTTTTTTTTGGTGCATTTCAATATTGATGTGTTAAGGGTCCAAATGTAGTAAAAGGACCCAAACCCAACTCATGGGTCCTTTGCTTAGAAAGTAATCATAAGGAAATATTGATGATGTGGTAGACCTAGGATAGGGCTAAATAGCTTTAAAATGTTTAAACGAGAATTTTGAAAATGATTTTGTGTTCAGGGTCAAGTGTTTTAGGATAGTGGATGTAAAGTTAGTGTACACATGTGGATAACCCAAGAATTTTGAATATCATTATTTGAGAGGCCTAAGACATTGGTACATGTGGATTTCAAATCCCAACTTCAAAGACTTTACATCTTCATACCCATTGAGTTCATTGAAAGTTTAGGTTGAAAGTTATTTTTGGATCAATGTGATCTAATAGATAACTTGGAAAGTTTTTATAAACATATGTGATACATGATGGGGGCAGTGGAAAGGAAAACAAAGAAGGAGGTGAACTCTGAGTTTCCCCCATGGGATCATGTTGCTTACAAAGATCCAACTAAAAAGTACAAGTTAGGACTGTCAAGAAGTTGAGTGCCAAAGGATTCAACCCCAAGGTAAACTTTCTTATAAACATTGTGTTTGATTCAAACATTGCAAAAGTTTTTGAGCCATCATTTGAAGATTTCAAAACTACAAACTTGCATCTTCACCTTAAAATGAAGAGGGAGCTACTGAGGTCCGATTGGCAAATATATGGTATAGACCAAGTGGCAAAGAATGAATTCATGATTTGGTTTGTGAAAGGGTACATAGTGTAGGAGAAAGGTGAGAAATTGAATTGGGCAATAGTAGCTGCTTCAATAACTAGGGGAAAAACTTGGAGAGAAGAAGCAAAACTAATGAAGAGTAGATTTGTAGATTTGTCCGGAAGGGGTGGAGGAAAGGGATCCAACAAGTTTGAACATAAGTTTTACAAGTCTGAATAGCCTAATGTGGCTAATGTTTTAAAAAACAACATAACAATGTGTCCGTATGGTGTTTCGGCCATAGATGTCACACGAGTAGAAGTGTATTTTTTTATGCACTCCTCTTCAAGCAATGTAAATCCAGGATTACAAATCAAGAGGCGAAAAGAACTAAGTTCTCTGAAAAACTTGTGGGGTTGAAATTTAGCATGGAGGATTAAAGGGCAACACCTTTAAATAGTTCAATATGTTGTGTAACATGTCTAGCCCTTTCATGGGTGTTATTAAAGGTGTTCAAATATCACAAATTTCAATTGACTCTTTGGTGACATGAAAATTGCATTTTGAATGTGATAGATCCAAAAGACATTTGCCTTTGGAATGAGTGGGTAAAAGGTGGCATTATCAAGCTAAACCACAATTTGTTGGATGTGATTGCATAGTTCATGCAATGGTCCATTTGTAAAGGTAGTTCTTGCTCTACTAGCTAAAGAATTTGAGGCTCAACCAGTGTACAGATATGACAACTTATATTATTTAACAAAACACCAAAATTCCAACAAAACTATAACTTGCACCAAAACAAAATAAAATGAGACATATAAAATTTCAATTAGAATAGACCCTTGAAACTAAATGAAGTAAGGAGAATGCATTGAACCCTTTCCTATGGCATGCACTAGTTTTTGCTTTGCTGCCAATGTGTCTGACTTTTTAAATCCTGAATGATTTGCCAAGCTCTCCCATGCATGCCCAGTTAAATTAATCATTGGTACCAAGTGGGAAAAAGGCTCCAAGCCAAACTTGCCAAATTAACAGTGTTTTCATTGCCAATTTTGTGATGTAGCCAAAGTGGGGATCCGCCAAATCTGGCTATATACCAGATATGAAAGTTATGAAAGAAAAACTCTATCTACTTGGTTACCCACTGGAATTTATCATTTAAAAAATGTGATTTGGAATTTTTGGAATTTGGTGAATTTGGGTTAGTTTTTCCATGAATGTCCCTCGTATCAGGGTTTCTTTTTCAATTTTTTCCATAGCAGAATTGGTGAATCCCCCCCCAATGGCAAAATTAGTTGAATTTATTCTAGAATAGCACATTTTACCAAAATTTTCCTAAATGGTTTGTCAAAAATTGACCAGAATTTTTGGGAAAAAAAGAAATCAGTACTTTGTATGGGAAGAAACCATATTCTTTTCAAGTTGGACTTCGGTGAAAATTCGCCAGTAAAAAAATCACTGCCAAATGAACTGGTTCACATTTTCACAAAACATTTTGTCTATTGTTCCAAATCCCAGTGCCCACATCTTAGATCAAGTAGTGTTACTATGTATGAGCACTAGTGTTGCCCAATTTCACATCATATTTTGGTTTTTAATCTAATTCTGTGGCCCACGGATACTAGGTTTTCATTGGAAAAATTAGAATTAGATGTAAACCAATATCCTACTAGAACCAAATGACATGCCCCTTTCACTCATCCTCGTGCTCTTGTGCCCCCAAGCTCCGCACACGTTCTAACACCTAACTCCTATCAACCTACGCATCTTGCGACACATTGGGTTGGCACAAAGTCTTCCAACTTTTTTTGTTTTTTGGATTTGATACGGCTCCCTATAATAGATGAGCTAAGTCAAGCTAGGACTTAGTCTAATGGGGACCCTTTCACAGGAGCCAACTCCTCAGCCAACTCGGGCACAGTGAACCAACAACCCCATCCACTGGATGCCTGTTATCACTCAGTTGTGGATGAACCTCAACTGAGTTAATATTTGGTTTCACCTTGGTAAGCAATGTTGTAGGAAATATATAGGTAGATAGGTAGGAAACTAGGTAACTAGTAGGTAAGTAGATGGTTTATTCATAGGTAGTGGCTGTTTTTATTACCGACTAACAACCTGCTTGTGGGTTCTTAGCTGGCAGGTAGAGAGAAAAGCAACTGATCTAACCACCATGGGAATTCAACAGAAAACTATTTCCTGACCACTTACCATTCATCCTTCATGGTGCAGTGGTGGGTGCTGGTTCACTGTGGCCAGACAACTCCAAGTTGTTCCAAGAAACAACAATTAATGGATGTCTCGAGACCGCACAAAACCAACTGTTTGGATAGGAAGCAACTTAGAAGATTAACTTCCCATGGTGCCATGGGGGTCCTAGCACAAGGCCCAGCTTGAATGAGATGAGCTTGTCCAAAGGGGCATGTTACCAGACATTGGATGCAAACCTTTTGTTGGTTTTGCCCTTCATGCTAGAGACACTACCAACAACCACCCAAGAAGGGGCTTTGTCCCTGCATTCTAGGATCTTGTGAAGTTCTTTCTAGACACAGTTCTGACATAACTAAATGATCTACTTGGGCCTCACCATACTATGCTAACCCGTGCCTTTCCAATTTAGTATGTTGAAATTTATGGATATCATTGAAAGGATGGTGCCACCATTATATGTCCGGAGCCGCTTGTTAATCCAGGTTCAGTTTTAAAACCAAGCAAACATTGCTCTTTGCAATTCTTTGGCGGGTAGGTCTGTTTTGGGAATTGGGTCCCATGCTTGGTTCTTGTCTCAATTGGCCCTGCATACTCGGAAGACCCCCTTCACAGTCGTTACCTTACAAGTTAAAGTAAGGGCTTGCTGTTTTGTCTCCTTTTTAACACTTTATTGGTGGAGAATCGACCCACCTTGCTAACTTTGTGGCGACTGCATTTTGCACCATTCCCCTTGCAGTCTCCATCATTCCAAGGGAATGAACCATCTTGGATGTGAGGAATGTTGTTGGGGACCCACATACCAAGTATGGGTGAAGCGAATCTAAGAATTGAATAAAATTATTTGGTGGGAATTAGGGTGGGCAAGGGGGGGCACCCATTTCCTTCAAAATTGGAGGCAATTAACAACATTGAAGAGAATTCATAAACTCGAGATTGGAAACCATAGACACCAATAAGAGCTATTAATCTTCCTAAGCTTCTAACCTTGGGCATTCTTACAATAGATGTAGTATGTGAGCACAATGGGGTGGCATGACCAGTGTTTTTCTTCAATTTTGTCATATTGAAAATTTGGTGATTTTTTCAAGAAATTAACAAAATTAGCTGAATTTACACCAGAAATATATCCAAAAAAATTGTCAATTTTTAGTTTTGAAATGACAAAAATTGTTGAGTAAAATGATAGTGGATATGACCTCATCTAAAACTTTTGTGAAAAACTTATGTATGTATTGGTTTCCTAAAGCCATAGTGCTGTTTTTCTAGTGTTGCAATATGGCACATTATAAATGCAATAGTTCACCTGCTTGGTGGAGGAGCTTTTCAATTCCTAAAGTTCCTCCACAATGGGGGTGTAAGTCTTGTTTTTTAAAAGTTCCTACCTAGCAAGTATGGTATCACGAAAAGAAAAAAAAAAACAACAAAATTTCATGCATGGTAAGGCCATTATGGGAGGGTGTTACTAGTGGCAGGGTTGCACTTAGCTCCATCTCATGCAGTCCCCTGATTTTAGTGATGCCCTCCCCCTAGATAGGGCCTTATGTTCCATGTAAAAGACATTGCTTGGGGGGTTATGTGAACCAGCATTCACCAGTGCACCAACCATTCGAAACCCAATATGAGGAGCCAAATTTTTTTGGAGCAAAATTTCAGGAAATTGTGACACAAGTCCAAATTCCCCATCACAAAATTCCTTTCTTCTTTACAATAATTTGTCCTATTAAAATTATTTCAGGCATGAATCACCAGAATTCTATCTCTGGGTGAAAAAAGTGAACCCTTCCAATTTTCAACTTTCCTACTTTGAAATTGCCAAATTTGGCTATATCTTTTTATGGTTGATGGCCCTAAGTAACAACCTATGTAGTAGCCCCACAGCAAACCAGCACCAGCTAGCGCACCATGAAAGATGAATGGTAAGTGGTCAGCCGACAGTTTTCTGTTGGGTTCCAGTTCCCTAGCTAACCATGGGGGTTAGCTAAGTTGCTTTTTTTTTCTACCTACCTACTAACAACCTGCACAATAACCCACAAGCAGCTTGCCAGTAGGTAGGTAGTAAAAACAGCCCTCGACTATGTATAACCCATCTACATACCTAGTAGTTACCTATTTTCCTCCCTATCTACCTAGACATGAAACCTATTTGTTACAAATTTGATTCCCCAGATGAAACCAAATATTAACTCAGTTGAGGTTCAGCCACAACTGAGTAATAAGAGGCATCCAGTGGATGGTGCACTGGTGGGTGATGGTTTAATGTGGCCCCTGTAGGCTGGCTTTAAGAAGCTGGAGGTTTGCAGTCGCTGAGAAGGTGACTAGCTACTCGATGGGTGTGTTGCATTCAACTCATCCTATGCAACAAGCTTCCTCAAAATGGACCTGTCAAGCCACTTGTTGCCATGAGGCCAAATGTCAGACCCGGAACAGTAATTAACCCACTCAAATGACAGAGAATCATCATAGATGAGATCCTTTACCTTCAAGGATTCGCTTCTTGTTGAGGCTTGGCGTGTAGTGCCGACAGTCCTGACTTTCGACATCCCTCATAATCAGTATGTTTTTATTGGCAAGTGCGCAGCTTTCTACTGCTAATTAATGCATCTTGACTTACAAGAATCATCGGTACCGATCTTACATGTGAACAGTAATACCTGTTCAACAACCCTTTTCCCGTTACTGGGGCGACACCTTCAACAAACCTTCAAACATAGCTTTTTCACTGTGTTGCACACATCCTTGACATGTTGTACCCAGGTTTCTTTTAAGGAATTTGTGATATAGCCAAATTGGCCATCATTCACAAAATGATTTAGCTAAATTTGGCTACATACTAGATGTGAAAGTAGGAAAAAAAAATCCTTTTATATTCCTGTCTACCTACTGGAACTCATCATAAAAATCTGGTGATTTGAAAACCAAATCCTTGAAAATCTGGCGAGTTTAGGTCTTTTTTTTATGAGAAATCCTTTGTATAAATTGAAATCATATTTTCAAAGAAACACTGCTTATACCGGCTCTCCATTCTTTCAATATACCAGGACCCATGTCCCTCATCCAATATGCTTTTATTGGCAATTAGAAGGCTTTTAAGCGCGAATTAATGCATGTTGAATATAAGAATCATTGGTACACATATTACATGCGCATGGTAATAGCTGCTCACAATGTCTTTTGCCCATACCAGGCCATATGAAGAATTGTTCTTTAATACCTGCACAGCTTGTGTTGATAATGTTAACAAAGTGGAGGAAAAAAAAAAAATCTTCTGTGATCAAGGATCATAGAGGTTACCTGGCAAGGCCCTCTGTTCCACTTTACTCTCACCTGTCTATTAGGTAGTCATAGTGATGGTCAGTCACCCAACCTTTCTATAGGCCCACCATAGTAGTGACTTTTTTCCACAAAAGTTTCAGAGTAAAAAGTGGGTTGTTTTTGGTTTTTTAGTGCAGATTTGAGGTTTTTCAAAAGAATGGCCAAAATTCTGATTGTCACAGTACTAAAAATCAAAACCCTGCTGGCCAAATTGAGCTTTCCTCCACATAACAGCCTGCAAGCTCTATTTTTTCTTCTGGCGCATGAAAGCATCTCATTGTTCAACCAAAGGGAGTCATCAAGTGATGAAGCTAGCATAAATCTCAGAGACAACTTACATGTACATATTCACTTTTAATCTATCTCTTGACTGGTCTTTTTTTGGTTGCCCTTTGTGTGATGGGTTCAAGATTATTTCATGCTTTCAATTCATGAATTCAGGTTCTTTTTTCCTCTTTTATGATCCAATGGCTTTTCACATGCTTATTTCATCTGAACATAGTTCATTGATGAACATTTGAAGTAAGCTGCTCAATGCCTGTTTTGCATTAAAAAGTATCATCACTAGCAAGTTTACAAGGTAGCAATAGTTTTCTTTGGTTTTTTTTTTTCCCCCAATTTTGTGATTGACCTGAAGGGGCAATCATCTAAACAAAGATTTAGCCAAATTTGGTTTAAACAGGTAATAGAAGGATTGTCCCAAGTCCAAAGCGGGGCATGGGGGCTCTAAGGTAATCGCCCTCAATGCCAACTTAGCCCAAGGTGAATGCAATCGACTTATCTTCTTGAAGGGGAAGATTGCTAAGCAGGATGTGTTATGTCTTTTAGACACAGGGGCTTCTCACAACTTCATAACCCGGGAAAGTGCCGAAAGGATGGAGCTTTACTTGGAGGAGCTCAAGGCACCCATTGAGGTGCACTTCATGGATGGGGTTCCCCATCCCACTACGTTTCAAGTGAAAGGAGTTCCTCTTCAATTGGGAAATTGGACAGGAAATGTGGACTTGTTGGTTTCCACCTTGGGTGGAATGGATTGCATTTTGGAAATGGAGTTCATCACCCAAAATAATGTGCTCATAGAAGGGCACAATAGGCTAGTTAGAATCCCATCTAAAAGTGGGATTGTGCGGGTGAAGGCACATGAGTTGCCTTGTGGGGGTGGGTCAACCATCCACTTTATGTTAGGAAAAACTTGGGAAAAGGAATGTGTGGGAGGTTACGGCATCATGTGTGTTATGCGGGTGTTGGATGAGTATGAGCCCAAGGAAGCCACCAAGTTGGTGACTTTCGCCAAGTGCATAAAACAAGTTTTGGAAGAGTTCCCAGATGTGATGCCCGAAGAGTTGCCCGAAGACCTACCCTCGAAAAGACGAGTTGATCATGCGATGGAGGTGGTGCCGGGAGTGGCACCTCCCACCAAGGCCCCATATAAAATGAGCCATGAAGAGTTGAAGGAGCTCAAGGTTCAACTTGAGGAACTCCTTGCGAAAGGTTATATCAAACCAAACAAATCACCATATGGGGCACTCGTCTTTTTTGTTCACAAGAAGGATGGGATTTAGAGAATGTGTGTTGATTATAAAACATTGAACAAGGCAACGGTGAAAAATCGGTATCCCTTGCCTTGAATCGATGATTTATTTGATCGTCTTTCGAGAGCCAAGGTATTTAGTAGGATTGACCTACGTTCGAAATATTACCAAATTTGGATTATAGAAGGGGACGAAGAAAAGACCGCTTGTCGCACAAGGTATGACTCATACGAGTTCATGGTGATGCCCTTTGGGCTCACTAATGCACCCACCACATTTTACACTCTCATGAATGACATTTTTCGAGAATGGCTTAATGATTTTGTGGTCGTCTACATAGACGACATTTTGATCAATAGCGACTCCTTGGAGGAATATGCGGAGCACCTCCAGAAGGTGTTCCAAAAGCTAAGGCAAAACAACTTGTATGCCAAGCTTGAGAAGCGCGAATTTGGGGTGACGGAAGTGGACTTCCTTGGGCATAAGATAACTCAAGAAGGTTTGAAAATGGATGATCACAAGGTCAAGGCAATTGTGGATTGGGAACCACTCAAGTCGGTTTCGGCCTTAAGATCCTTTTTAGGATTGGCCTCCTATTATCGCAAGTTCATCAAGAACTTTGTGAAGATACCCGCACCCTTGACAAACCTCTTGAAGAAGTCCGTTGTCACTTATGAATGGGAAGGAGCATGCGGGGAAGCCTTTGAGACCTTGAAAGGTATTTTGGTGAAGGCGCCGGTGTTGAAGTTGCCCGACTTTGACAAGGATTTTGAGATCCACTCCAATGCCTCCGACTTTGCAATTAGAGGAGTCCTAGTGACGAACTCCTAAGTCCCTTGTTGAACCCACTTGAGGGTTCAACTATGTGTAGTTGCGGAAAGTTGGGACTTGGAGAGCGCTCTCGACTTCCAGCACTAAAAAGGGGTAGAGGGGCATGCTAGAAGTCCCGAGATGAGACTAGGAAAAGGGACTAGATTATCAAACTTGAATCTGCATCCAAAACCAACCACAAAAAAGGTTAGTTTGCATTCGGGAACACCCTTGGGTGTTGGGACAAGCCACGGGCACTTTGACACACAAGACTCACCACGGCCCGGACTTGGGGGAAGCCACCACCTTCCCCCATATAGTATTCTCTACAACGCTCCACGGGGTCTACATCCAAATGGCTCTTTTTCCCGAAACTCCCAAGTTGGAGTCCCGAAATTGTCCTGAAATTGTCCTGGTTCGAGTCTCGGGACTTTGAGCGCTTATAACTCCCGACCGCAGAGTCTGATCGTAACGAGGTCTACACCAAAGTTATAGCCCTCGTCGAGATCTTTCCAACGCCATGTCGCACTCTCAATTCGGAGGTTGGGAAGAGCTCGATTCCTGACTTTTAATGGTCGGGAATCAAATTGCCAATTTGACTCCCGGCCCTTCTTTTACCCATAACCTGGGCTGCAGATGTCCAAATGACCAATGCAAGGCCATTTTAGATATCTAAGCTTCAAGACCTTTCCAATGTCACCAAGAACACCTCAATGCAAAGTGTTTTGGGCCTTGCTGTCGAGCTTTAAACATTCGAGAGTCCCGGAGGACTCCAAATCCCCAACTTTGGGAGTGGGAGTTTCATCCTCCCACTTCACCCAAAGTGGGGTTGCGACACCTAGTGAAAGAAGGAAGATCGATGGCATTTGAGAGCAAGCAGTTGAGTGAGACGGAGCGAAGGTGGCCAGCACATGAAAAAGAGATGTGGGCTGTCATACATTGTTTCAAGACTTGGGGCCATTACATAAGCTCCAAGGATGTGGTGGTGTGGACCGACAATGTGACCTTGAGGTAGTTTGCAACTCAACCCAAGTTGTCATCAAAACAAATAAGATGGCAAGACACATTGGCATTGTCCAATGTGGATATCCCGCATAAGCCCGGGAAGGAGAACATAGTGTTTGATGCATTGAGCCGAAAACAGCAACTTAGAGTGGTGTATGTGGGAGAAACGGAACTCCAAAAGGAAGTGCGACTGGCAAGTCGTTGAGATGGATTTGCCAAGGAAATGAGGCAAAACATTCAAAATGGAGCTAAGTCTCACTTCCATTTGCAAAATGGGCTATTGTGGTACAAACAAAAGCAACTGTATGTGCCGGAAGGGAAGTGGAGAGACACCCTCTTGAAGGAATGTCATGATGGACCGCTTGCGGGCCATGGTGGTGCAAAGCGCACCACAATATTTTTCAAGAAGTCCTACTATTGGCCCAATTTAAAAGATAGTGCCGAAGAGTATGTGAAAACTTGTTTGACGTGCCAACAAAATAGGACACTTAATAAAAAGTAAGTGGGTTTGTTGCAACCTTTGCCAATTCCGGAAAGGCCGTGGGAAAGTGTGTCCATGGATTTCATGGTGAACTTGCCCCCATCAAGGGGATTTGATGCCATCATGGTAATGGTGGATCGATTTAGCAAGATGGCACATTTCATTCTCACAAAGGATGAGGCCACGGCCCAAGAGACGGGTAGGTTGTTCTTCATCCATGTTTTCAAGCATCATGGCCTCCCAAAGGATATAGTCTCGGATCGAGACCCAAAGTTCACAAACAAGTGTTGGTGAGCTTTGTGAGAGCGCATGGGGTCGGAACTCAAGATGAGTACTTCGTTTCGCCCCCAAACCGATGGACAAACCGAGAAGGTGAACTTGGTGATCCAACAATTCTTAAAGAATTATGTGGCGACAGATCAACAAAATTGGGTGGACCATTTGGAGTTGGCCGAGTTTTGTTACAACAACTCGAAACACTTCACAACTAAATCCACCCCCTTTCAAATGGTGACAGGCAAGTCACTAATTATGCCCATGACTTGAGCAGCACATGGGCAACCCTTAAGTGATACAAGTGAGGAAGTGTCAATGGTCACACAACTTGATGAAGAAAGGAGGCGCTTGTGGGAAGTGGCAAAGGTCAACTTGGAAAAGGTGCACAAAAGGTACAACGACTTTGCAAACAAGTCCCAAAGAGAGGTTAAGTTTCAAGAAGGGCACGAGGTGTGGTTGAACATCAAGAATTTCCAGTTGCTAGGGTTTAAGTCATAAGTTCTTGGGCCCATATGCGGGCCCATTCAAAGTGCTAGAAAAGAAACTTTCCGACACTTATAAGTTAGAACTACTAGAAAACCTTAAAGTTCATCCCACATTTCATGTGTCTCTTTTGAAGTCAGTCTCCCGTGATGCCTCAAGGCCTAATCGAGAGCACAATTCAATGCCCCCACCAAACTTGGTTCATAATGAACTAGAGTTCGAAGTGGAGGCCGTGCTCAAGTCAAAGCAATTAAGAGGAAGAGAGCGGGAATACCTAGTTAAATGGAAAAGATACCATCCAATAGAGGCCTCTTGGGTGAATGAATCCAATATGGAACATGCCTAAGAAGCCATAAAAAAATTCCACACTAGGCCGGCAAAGAAGAGACGTAGAACGTGATGAGGACATCACCTTTCTTTTAGTGGGGTAGAATGTCACATAAAATGTACCACATCAAGTTGTAAGTGAAATATAAAGGTAAAAGCTTCCAAGAGATTGTATCACGAGAATTTTTGTATAAGTGCAAATAAGGTTGTCAAATGACATTGGACAAATGGAACTATCTTGCGTAAGCCCAAATCAAAATCGGACTCCTACTTTGGGGTTAAAGGAAACTTGGCCCCATAATGTGTCTCAATCATTGTGGTTACACTAGTTTCTAATATTGCTTTAATAGCTATATTAGGTTTTTATGGCATTAGTTTCTACCATATATATCTTTTAAGATTTGGTGTTATCTTTAACAATTGATCTAATTTCAAGGTATAAGTGGTTCCCAATATTTGTTTATTGATATCTTGGAATATCTATTCTATAAACATAACTTTATTGTTAGGAATAATAGACATATTTTGTGGTACAATTGGTTTTGTGGACACCTCAATCTCTAATAATCCTACCCAATTTGTATTCCATTGTGTTTTTTCCTTTTGATTAAAACTTTATGGTGGGTTTTCTATTTGCATCTCTTGTAGTGTCTCGATAGAAGATTACTGTAGTTTTAACTCTTCTTCCTAGTGAATAGCAGATTTCTTCTTGATTGGCTCTTTGTTTTGAACACTTGTTTTTCAGTGAGCTTGCTCCTGGTGATGGCCATGTCAACATCCACTATATGAACTAAAGGATTGACAACCTTGGGTTCCACCATAGATGGTTTCTTTGTAGTCTTCACTCCTTTGTTCTTAAACATATTCTGCATGTCATTGTACTGAGGACAATCTATAATCTTATGTCTAGTCTCACCATAGATATGATAGGAATAGACTATTTTTTTCTTTTGACTTTACATGTTTCAACATTGTGACTTGTTTTATGACAATTTGTACAATACAATCTGATTTTCTTTGTAATTATTTGAGGTTTTTAAACTAATATTGTCTTAATATTCTATGGTATTAATAGATTTCTTATTGCTTCAACTTCAGAAATTCCTTTTTCATAGACCAAAGTTGCTTCCTTGTGTTGCTGCAAGGTTTTTTTTTCATGCCTTCTGTTGTTACATGCAAATATGGTTGTAATCCATATCTGAAGATAATAGTTAATAAATTATTTGTTGTCCTTTGTTGAAGACTATTGGTTAACTTCAATAATCTTTCATAATAGACCTTTACCCTTTCATTCTTCTCCTACTTCATGTTCTTTAGCAATAAACTTGTTCATCATTTTAAATTATTTAAAACCATTTACAGAAAGCTAACTACAATTCTGCAAAAAATACAATCTGGGTAGTCTCCCATGTAATTGTTACATTAGTCAAACCTAATGCTTCTAATGGTAAACTAGACAAATTAACAATTTTTACATCTTTTGTTTCACCATTTGCTCTAATATCTAACTTGAGCGTTTGGGTCAAAATCCTTCACATAATCACGACAGTTATGTGGTCAACGATAAGACTTATTTGGTGGTAATGGTGGTCTGCTTAAATTCACCACTAGTAATCCAAAATAACGCATTCCCAACCTCCTTTATAGACTCAAATGCGAGTCTAAGGTGAAAACAACGGAAGAGTAAGGAGTTAAGGCACGTTCCCTGGCTCGTAACATTTAGGGGGTAGAGGGCCGTGCTGGAGCTCTAAGATGGGGACTAGGAAGAGTGACAAACATTAATCACTCACACGAACCTGCACAAACCAAATAACAAGTTGATTAATGCATAATTTGAGCACTTTTGGTGTTAGGATGAGCCATGGGCATATTCGGACTCACAAAACTCACCACGGCCCGGACTTGGGGGAAGCCACCACCTTCCCCCTTATAGTATACTTTGTGCCTCTTCACAAGGCCCACATCCAAATGGCATTTTCCCAAAGTCGAGACTCCTACAACTTTGGGGCCCCATAACTTCGTGTGTAGACCTCCGAATGAGATGCAATCTAAAGAAAAGTTGTAGTCCTCATCAAGAGCTTTCCAATGGTATGTTACACACTACCTATATGCAAGGAAATTGGGTTGATTCTTGACTTTTAGTGGTCGGGAGTCAAACTGCAAATTTGATGCCCGACCTTTTTTTTGGCCATAACTTGTGTTTTAAGTGTCCAAATGAGTCATGCAAGCCCATTTTAGACATCTAAATTTCAATAGCTTTCCAGTGATATAAGGAAGTCCTCAATCTAATGGGTTTTGACCCCTGAAATTGCTCTCAGAAAATTCGGGAGACCATCGGGACTCCAACTCTTGAAGTGGGAGCTCATTTGGGAGTATGAGGGTTCATTCTCTCAGACTCTCCTGCACTCCCAGGAGTATAAGATTTGCGTCCCGAGCTTCCTTCTTGTCCCACATTCTTGCAAGCCTTTGCTTTGGTCATTAGCTCGAGGTTAGGGTTGCAACACAAAATATCTTGGAGGTCTGGGAGGTTTTCGTGGTCCTGGTGGTCGTGATCCTCCTCCTCCTAGATTTGATGGTTGTTTTAAAAAAATCATGGCCACCTCTTTGGGCATCTTTATATGTACATTCACAAGCTTTGTTCCTTTCAAAGTCTGTGGTCTAGATTTCATAGGGTGAAAGCACACTACGAGTGAAACATTTTTCACCACTTTTCACCCCAAAAAATGATGTATAACAAGTATAATAGGTGTGCAGTAAACTGAAATCTTGATGGCATTTTTTGGAAATCTTAAACATAAGAAAAAAAACTTTAGAATGTGCATAATAACATTTTGGAACTCAAAGTTTATTTTCAATCAAAGTTAAGCTTGATCCAATGGTAAGATGAAAAGATTTGGTGAAAATTAATGTGCATAAAGTATGTAATATACATCTTTTCAGTGGCCATGGGGCCTCATGTTTGTGGTTCATGACACATTACCAAACCAAAAAAAATGAAAAAATAATACAATGCCCACCTATAAAAAAATTTCCTTTTTTTTAAAGTAATGGTTTTTTCCCAAAAAAAAAGTTTATCATGCATATGTACATGTATAATTGCATATATGTTAATGCAATATACTTGAAATGAACAAAAATAATGCAAGATGTGATGTCCACATGTATTTAAAAAAACCAAATGTAGAATTTCTCTTTCTATGATTACAATTTTTAAGGGATGTAATGTGCTTTCACCCCACACTAGCAATGGTATGGGCTAATGTTGTTGTAAGTGGAACTTCAATAACTATAACCATAGAGTGAGGCATTGCCACAAAATATAATGGTACAAATCTTGCTAGTTCCATTATGAAATTAGAAGTTCGTACATAGGTAACTCCAACATTGTTGTGATGGAATAGATTTGGTATAGGAGCTATAGAAATTAGTACTACATCTGGCATAATTTAAGCTCTCATTTCCACTTTGTTGTTTCTATAAATCTGTTTTCTGAATCTATTTAGAATTCAAACCTTCTCATGGTATAGATTCTCGAGCTCAAAATCTCCATGGTCCTCTATTCTTGCAGGTTTTGGATTTAGATTTTGGAAATGTTCAACAAATCCTTGCTTCACATTATCTTCAACAAATGGACATTCATTGATCTAATGTCCAATCTGATGGCAGTATGTGCAATGTGGAGGGTTCGGTCTTGGAACTCTATTCACATTATGAATTATTTCACTCTAATCCTTCGGGTCTCCTCTAACAATGCCTCCACTCTGTTGATTAAATTTGGGTTCACTATACTTTATTTTGATAGCCATAGGTATACCTTTTGTTATTATTGGTTCTACTTTTAGTAAAACTATAGTTTCTTGTCTAGTTACAAGTACCAGCTCAACTCATCTGGACATTTTGAAGCCTTGAGTTGTGCCTTCTTGTTCAACCACATAATCAATTTGAGGTTCAAAATTTTGAGTTCTTTCTTCAAGCTTTTCATCTTCATGTTCTTCTTGATAGCAAAGAGGTGAAACAAATTTGTACCTTGGTACTATTTCCTCTCTTTCTAACCTATTGAGTTTTTGTTCTTCTTCATGAATCAAAGCATTAGATTCATGTTGTTGCATCAAACTTGTTGAGTCCAACGCAACTCCCTGTCGATGTTCAGATTTTCCATTTTTTTGTCTAAACTTAACTTATGAATTTGCATTTTCAATTTGACGTTCTTTTTTCCTAAAATTTCATTGTAGATTGTTGGTGTGCTTCTGTGTTTCACCAGTTTGCACTTAATGAGAAAGTATCAGTGCTACTTGTGGTGTTAAGTGGCCTATAGGTCTTTTTTCTGTCCACAAATGTTTTTATAATAATTGAAAAACTTTTCTACATGTTATAAATTGTTGACCTATCTAATTTGTAAGGTAGATGCAAGCAACAGTGGCTCAAAAGTGGTAAGAGTCCTAGTCCCAAAAGTCCATATAAATGGAAAAAATAACACTATAGTGGAAACAAATGTTAAAATCCAATGTTTAGTGGGCCTTATGTGGTGATTAACAAATTAATAAAGTCCATATAAAAGGCTACCCATAAAAAAAAACTCTTTATTATACAAGTTAGGGGAAAATAATTATCAATCCAACAAAAATGATCAATATTGCAACTTTTGAAAATATGGTCCAAATTGAATCATTCAAAAGTCCATTTTTATTTGTTCGTTAAAATTTTTGTTCTAATTTTTTGTAATTCATATTTCTTTTTCCATCATATGTCATATATTGAGACGAAATCATAATAAAAATTTCACTTAAATGTTATTGCAAAACCCAGATTATAGTTCATATGTTCACTTTAAAAGTCCATTACTATATGATTGGTGTATGTTTATTGAATTTTTCCTTTGAATAAATATTCATTTTCAAGTTGGCAATCTTAATCCACAAATATTTTTGTCAAATTAATGATTTTACAATGTGTTTATGGCATTTTGAATAAAATACATTTTGTAAAAAGTCCATAAGGTTGCAAAAAGTGAACCACTGTAGATTACATCTACCATATATTCAAATTCCCGTTATGGCAATGCCATTTTCCACTTGTTCATGTATTATAACCTGATCTAATTGTTTCTTTAGACTTCTATTATAATTATATTTTCCATCTTTCCATGTTCTAATTCAAATTTGAACAAACTTTTGCATTAAAACAAAATCCTCACAGTTAGCTATTCTATTTAGATTTGCTTCCTGAACAAAAATTTATGATAAAGATTTGGAAAAAATGCAAGAAATGAACACTGAATTTCACTATCAATTTTTAAAAACAAAAATTCCAACAGAAAAACATAAATAACATTTTGAATTCAAGCCCTAGGATGGTCACCAAATGGTAAATCCATAATTCCTATTCTATATTCTAGTCTAAATCTAAATTAAACATATCATGAAACTAATATTAATAAACTTTCCTCAATTAGATCCACTTGTTCCATACTCTTTAATTTTAATGTTCTACAATCCTCAATTGGAACCAATAGTAAAGCACTAACAACACCATTTGTGGTACAACATGTTGCCATTATTAAATTAATTAGTCCACTAAAAGGTGGAACATGTATAGAGATCATACCCTTACTTGTTCAAATTTTTTTTGTACCTATTGACATTATTATTGCTATTACTGAACTTGTGGATAATAATGACAAATTTGTTAAGGAACAAGTTGAACTTGTTGATCCTTGATTTATTATACTAAATAGTGGAGTAGGACCTTTGGAATTTTTATCTACTAGTTTGTCCTTGACCCCACACCAAATAGGTATAGGTTAGGAACTCACTTTAACTTCCAATACCCCGCATGCTTTGAAGGTATTCATGACACCCATTGAGACCTTTGAAAAAACACTTGCTATAACATTGACATGTTTTCAAATTTTGAACCAAACTAAACTTGTGGAGGAAGGAGGTGTTGAACCTAATGAAGGAGCCATCAATCAACCAATTGTAGAAGACCAAGCTAACCTAGGACTTTGAGCTAGCATTTCGAGGACAAAATGTAGTTTTCAAAGGGGGATAATGTTACCCAGATTTAATAACAAGTGACCTAACACATTGTAAATTTAGGTAGGTTGTTAAACTTAACAAATAAAATAACCTATTATTTAACCCAAGTGGTTATTGAACTTGACAAGTAGTACTACACTAGGTTAGTAGACAAGTTGATAGGATAGTCAACCGGTAGTTTACAAAACAAGTGGCAAAATAAGTAATTGAATAGATAGTGAAACAAGGTGTTGTTTTCTAAAAATTTGGATTATTAGTTTAAGTACTAGTTATTGAGTATTTAAATAGTTAGTTATAGACTTGTTGTAGGGAGAGGATGAGACTTTTGATTTTATTTTTGATTTTATGTTTCTTTACCATTTTGGAACTCATGCATTTCTTCTTAGCAAACTTTCTTAAAGTTATATGCAAATTGAATACATGTTCATAAGGTATTGTAGATAGTTTTAGTTTTGATACTTTAATTATACTTGTTTGTTGTTTTAAGAACCTATTGCTGGAAAAAAAATCAAAAGTTAAAAGAAAAACCTTAATGAAATAGGAAAACGCATTAACAATGATGCCAGTTCTTCCTTTGTTGGTGTCACAAACATTTGTTGATCAATTTGTTTTTATTTTTCGACGTGAATAATGCACTAGGACCTTGGGTCAATTCACTGCAAGGACATATTATTATTTTAAGGATTTGAGTTGTGTGTACTCTGCATGTTGAAGGCTACCTTATAGGATAGAAGACCAAATGCTCCTCATTGATGATGAGCCCAACAAGGCCCTTTAAAATGCCAAGTGTAGTGGTCTTTTCCTTGAATTGTTTAAAGGATAGAAGTTGTCAAAAAAGAATGTCCAATGGTTGGACCTCACATCCCATTTGTGGCTAGTGTTGCTTGGATTGTTGTTGGTGAAGATGATTAGTGTTTATTATGAAATCATTATCAAATATTCAAAGCCCCGTTTGACATCCTTCTTCCCTGAATTATTTTTGGTTCATGCAATATATGAAAAGTGAGCATGGGAACGAGTGGCATTATTAAACTTTCTTTAGGTATGAACTCTTTTAATACCTCAGATGTATTGTGTTTTCATTATTCACCCTTCCATTATCTTTACCTATCCAATTATTGAGTTTTGCTTGCAGTTAGTTCAAATTATTGTTTGCAAATTATGTGACAATGTTTGTAGCTTTAAAGGGTAGAAAGTGATGTTTTTTGGTTGGGTTACTATTGTGAAAAGGTGTCAATGTAATTGTTTATCTAACTGTTCAAGAATCATAATTATCTTAATTGTGCTAATAACAGTAATATGTTAGCAAAGGATATTTCATTGGGATTTATTTATTTAATAAATAGTTCATGATTGCTTTTTACTTGGAAATGTTTTAAATCCTTCAAATCCATTTTCACTTTTTATCATTTGGTGACTACCAGGTATTAGTTCTATTTCATTTTTGCTTTTGTGATTTACACAATACTCATATTGTCCTCCCAGGCCCTTGTTTATTTTGAGATTTTTTCCAAAATACTTTAAATGTTAGTTAGTTTTCCATATTTACTTTTTCTCACCTAGTGACCACCAAGTATTAATTCTATTTCATGTTTTGCTTTTGTGACTTACATAATATTCATATTTTCCTCTTGAGCCCTTTTTTATTTTGGATTTTTCTCCAAATTCCTTTGAATGTTGTTTTGTCCTCCATCTTCATTCTTTATCACTTGGTGACCACTAGGTATTGATTCCATATCATGTTTTGTATTTGTGACCTACATAATCTTTGCTCATATGATTTTTTTGATCACCAACAATGATAATATGCAAATTGGGCTTATTCGCCATGAGGTTCAATTTACAATTTTGAATTTTTAAAAACTATTCCTTTTGTTTTCAGTTATTTTCAAACTTTTCCAATGTTTGAAATTAATTAAATACATGTTTTATATTTGAATTTTATTATTGAATAACATTTCAATGTCCATTTTTTGGAAAATATAAATTCAAACACATGATTTGTAAATGAAAAAACCTTTTGGGGTAATATATATATATAATATATATCTTTCATATCTTAAACCTTCATTTCATTTAAGTATTTATATTATACAATTTTACTTCTAATATACCATAATTTTTCTTATAAATTTTAATTTAGATTTATGATAAAATTTCTTTATGCATGTATAGATATTAATGAAAATCAGTTCCTTATGTTAATTTATATTCATATTAAATGATTAATAATAATTTTTAATTAAATTTGAAATGATTTTATTTTGGTCACATTTTCAATTGATATTTTGAACATCCACATCATTTTGTCACCAATCATGGATGCCATATGGATGAAAACTTGCAATGAAAAAATGACATCATTTTTCTTATTATCAAATCATCATGTACTAGTCAAATCCATCATTAATATATGACTATAAATTTTTACACATGAAATTTTAAATAATATCTTATAATTACATTCAATGATATAATTGTTTAGGAAATCTATTCATTGATTTCTTGGTTGCAAGTGACTAGATATTTTCAATGATATTGTACATTACAATGGATGAAACCACAAAGTTAAACTCACGCACATATCATGAACCAAGTCTTTTTGTGTGACAAAAATTACATTTTCTTGTGTTATCTTTCCCCCAAAATAAAAACCAGTGCATCCATGATTTCTAATTGTATTTTGAGTTCACTTACAAAATGTGTTCTAAATTCAAGGCTTTAAAAGTTAGTTGTCTAACCAACCTAGAAAGTTCCTTTCAAAATAAAAGGAGCTTCACATTATGTCCTAAGGCCAAATTTCATAAGTCCCAAGAAAAGGAAAACATCACATGGAAACAAGCCATTGGAGGTGTAATAATCATTATTATTCTTGCAAGTTGGGATCATTACAAAAAAATGGTTTGGACCTGTTTTTCAAGTTGGAGTTGGGTATCCATTTTTGCTGAACCCAATTCTTTATTTAAGTCCCAACCCATTGAACCAGAAAATACAGCTACGTAGAACTCCCACTCATGGTTGAGACTTGTAAATCAAGCTCATGTGAAAGACTTGATCCCAAGTCAAAGCTCTAGGCCAATTAGATTGCAAGATTGAATTGGGAGTTATAAATTGATCCTTAGTGTGAAGCAGTCCTTAGTTAACAAGGACCAAATCCAAAAGTTTTCTTTAAAATCACAAATCAAACAACATTGATAACATACACAGCACACCATCCTTCTATGGAGGAAGGTAGTTAGTTAGTTAGTTTTGTTTGTTTTCAATGTGTACGGGTGCCTAACTTGGTTTCATAATGTTGGACTATGGTGGAGAAGTTATTGAATATTAAACAAATTTTTCACTTAAAATTCATTTAAATCAAAACTAAAATTATGAGAGGCTTTGGGTGCTCTCTTGGTATTGTTAGAAACCCCTTTGTGAGTAGAGTAAGATTTAATGAAGATGATTTGGAACTCTTTAGACCTAAGGTGCAAGAGATATTGTCTTTTGAATAGCTTTTTCTGTCATTGGAAATTAAGTTAAATTACAAAAAATGATTTTGAAAAAAAATTTAGTTGGGTACCAAGTTCATAGTTGGGCCAAGTGCACATGCTACACACTAATATATATGATTATGAATAGTACCTTCTTATGAACCCATAAATCATCAAAATAGATTGTGGATTGCATTCAAATCAACGAGGGTGACATATAGCATAATTATTAGAGAGTTACACTTTCTGTCTCTACAGCCTCAGACACAAATATGGGGGGGGGGGTTCTTTGAATGAAGTTATTCATGGGTATAATATGTTGAAAATCCACCCAAGTTTCAAGATACCCACCGAGGTGTCTATGCATATGCAAAACCGTGCATTTGGGTTCCCAAGACCGCTAGGTTACTTGGGCCAGACATTCTAATCAGGAGATCAATAAGTTACTTCATTAGAGATTCATTAAGACCTCCTTGGATTTTTCTAGTGTGTTTAGAGAGAGTTGCAGGGTGTAAAGAGTGTAAGAACTTGCAGGGCGTTTCCAAAAATGAAATGCCTACCAGGGCAGGCATTCATTCCATTTTCTAAAATGCACACCTGGTTTCCTATAATACCTTGTGGGTATCTAGTGCCAGATACCCACCAAGTATCATGGAAGAAATAATAACAAATGCCCTGTTCACGCACAGTAAAGCCCACAGCCGTGGGACTTATCCTAATCGAGCTCATGCTTGGCTTTACCTCATGCGAGCCCTTCTCCCCGTCACGCCCACGACCCTGGGTTTAGCAAGGCGCTAAACACCCCCTAACGAGCTCTGTCCGGCCCTGGTTTCGGGCCTCACAGTGCAGCCCTGCGGAGAACTGAGTTGTTCTGCCGCAGGGTTTTTAAACCTACACCTGACCAGAAGAATCTCCCAGTCAAAATTCTGTCGGGGAAAGATAAATCCGGGCACTTAGCATCATCTCCCGTTAGCGGTAAGGTTGAGCTCTGTACGAGAATAAGACAAACTATCAACGGGAGACAATGTCAACAAAGCAGGG
>Ga0209208_10002353_pt1 | contig 27049 bp, 24 predicted proteins | sample S1TSphfallax_3_FD_187694 | JGI IMG/M metagenome (GOLD analysis project Ga0209208, IMG submission 187694) | Host-associated microbial communities from peat moss isolated from Minnesota, USA - S1T2_Fd - Sphagnum fallax MG (SPAdes) (version 2) | ecosystem: Host-associated > Plants > Peat moss >...
GGGGGGGGGGGGGGTTGTTGTTGTGATGCATGAGCCCCTCCCGAGGCTTAGTTTTGTTGAGGTTGCATATTCGGGCGTGGTGCCTGAATCTTCGGCATTTCCGACATTGGTTTGAAAGGCCTGAGTAAAGAATTCTTTGGAGTATTATGTCTATTGCTGAAGTGCTTTCCGCCATGGAAGGGATCCTGATGTACCCCACAAGCTTGGTGCATTAGGGAAGTCCAAAGGGGCAACATGAATGAGCATATTTGGGGTAATTTGAATTTACATGCAAAGAAGTTCAATCATCACTAGGGAAAATTCCAACTATGGAGTTTGGTTCTTTAGGATAAGGAACCTTCTTCAAATGAAAGACATGTGACAAAACAAGCATGAAGGCAATCATAATTTTTAAGAAATTTTTGTTACTGAAAATGACACAAAAATCCAATGAAAATCGTGGCCAAAAGACATACTTCTTGTAAGAACCAAAAAAAAGGGAGAAAGCTAATCCTTCTCATGGTAGGAAACTATCTCACTCATGGTCCTTCTAATGTCACGAGCATGCAAATTATGAGATCTAATAATAATGGGAAGTCTAGAACAAACATGCCTCACCAGCACAATTTTTTTCTTTATAACAAAACCTAAAGCACATTGAAAAATAATACTAACACGTTGCTTGAAAATTTGAATGTAAAAAGACAAGGATAAATAACCTCCCGATCGTCTATTATAGAAAGACAAACACACTCCTTGATGAAACAATCCATATTACGCTTGGTTGTGTTGTGCACCTCCATGGCCATTGGAATAGAATGATGCCCTTCATGAAACCTTTTATACTTGCAAATCTTAACAATGGTGCTAAGTTCCACAACTACAATTGTTGGTCAATTAATGACATTCGACCTTTGCACGTCGGGTTAGTAATCACCACATTAGCAACGAAGACCTAGTCCTTTTGGGTCATGTAAAGATTGATTCGTAATGAAACTCTTGACATAAGAGCATATCACCACTCTCTCCATACAACATGCCCACTTTTTTGAACAAGGGCATACATGACGTTTCAAATGGTTTCATGTGTGGCTATCCCTTGACCTCCAAATGAACAATGAACTAAGTGTGTGTTAAATATGTCCAACTCGTGTCCACACTCAAACGTGAAAAGATTAAATGTCGAAAGTTGAATCAAATCGAGATGAAAATGCAACGTTGAAATGAAAGTATAATATGCAATGCGACCTATCAAACCTAATTGGTTTGGATGGAAAATTTATTGAATATTAAACAAAATTTTCATTAGTTTTCATTTAAACTTAAGATTAAAAAGGAAATTGGGCAAACTTTTGGTATTGTTGGAAAGCCCTTGATGAATAGGATTTACTGCAATTGATTTGGAAGTTTTTTAACCTAAGGTGGAATAGATATTGAATTTTGAATAATTTTGTAATTAAAAATTCAATTAAATCACATACAATGGTTTTGGAAGGAAAATGCATAAACATTTTTCTGTCTAAACTTAAATTTGTTTCTCTTCAAACATATCCAACTTTGGCTCTCTAAAATTAATTTGTTTGTCTTTAATCATTAACCCACTATAAAAAAATCCTTTGATTTTATGGCTTAAATATTGAACTTGCAAATGTGCATACAATGTTTCAAACACAACTTGAGTATAAAAACCCAACAAATGCATATATGTACACTTGATTAAACCCGCAAATTTCAAACAACATGTTTTTATAAACACATATTTCTGCCACCAATATTTCTATGAAAACATTACAACTCAAACCTTAATTACAAAGGCACAAACACATAATTACATCAATTGAACCACCTCTAAATACAAAACAAAGCCCAATGTTCTTACATTTCAATATATTAAAATTGAATCACCATTTAACATTGCTCCTCATATTATTACACAAAAACCATTATATCATTTGTTTGACCTTAAATCAATTCCAAATCCACCCAATATAACCAAACCCTAAACCAATCCAAATCTAATCAACAAGTCAAAATACTTGCATCACCATTTGATGTCACAATCTTTGATGTACTTTAGTTAGTTAGTGAGGCATAATTAAAAAGGATTTTCCTCAACCATAATTTCCTTTTGCTGCCATAGCCGAATGAATTTTCCCTTGCTTGCCATTGTAATTGTTTGAATAGTTCGCAACTACACATTATATATCCAAGGGATGTACTCATCCCACCATTGGTGAATAGGGCTTCTCAAGATTTCAAATGCCACATCTATGTGTTGCTTCCATTCCTAGCATAAAAATTATGTTATTTGAATTTGCAAACAACAAAAACCCCTCTTCTTGTAACATTCGTTTGATTGGCCACTATAGCCCAAAATTGAAACCTAGTCCCATCCATTTTAGGATGTTTTGTTGAATCCCTCCTTTGATAGGGTGACAAGTTGGCACTCGAAACCCTTGGGCAAACATGAACATCTTCAAGATAATTGCAACCCAAGCAGTTGGTCATAACACAATTACCTTTTGCATGTTATAGATTGATGTTACTATAGTTGACACCTTTGCTTTATTGTGTGTCCATGGGAACTTAAGTAGAATTGTTCACAAAAATGAGACAATGTTGAAAATATGAAACATGGGATGCCATCCCCAAGTGATTTTCTCCATACAAGGAGCAACTTGAGCTTCCCAATTGTCCATTTTTTTCTTGACATATTCATGAACTTTTTGTGCCCTTTTATCCTTTTGAGGCCCATGATTGCCTTCGCTAAGAGTTTGTGCTCAACATACTCAATTAATGATTGGAATTCAAGTTGTCCATAATAGTAGGATTGCGCACATGTTCAACACATATGACAATCACATTTTTGACAAGGTGCTACATTGGTTCAATTTTTGCATCCAACACACAACGAATAAGGATGTTACAAATTAAGGTTGTAGTGTTATTACTTAAGTTATCAACTTGAAATTTAGAAAACAAGAAAACATGGAACTAAAATGACATACTTTGTAAATTAGTCTTACATACCAATTATGCAAATGATCAACTCCCATACAAAGACATGAAGACATCTTCAACCCAATCCTCTCATTTGCCATTTTTTAATTGTCGGTATTATGCCAACCTAGAATTGAATATGTTAATGGTATATTTCTCCAAATCATAATGTCGTAACAAGTAAGATAGTAATAGAAATAGAGTTGGAATTTGTTTCATGAAAGGAAGAGGAGGAGGTGGATGGCATGCCATTTGAACCTCTCATTGTACTTCCAAACATCTAGATGCAAACGCCTCTTTACATTCATTCTCGATTCCAAACAAATTTTTATTGAAATTTGGTGGGGAATTAAGTTGAGAAGGTTTACCCAAGATTTTCACCACTACCTTCCAAGATGATAGGTCCCCTAACCCATATGCTACAAACCCATATGGCTTTAATGTCAATTCGAGAATTGTTTCAATTCCGCCAATAGATGCCACATTACAATTTATTTTTGCAACTTTTTGTTGCTCCAAACTTGGGCATTTTATGTCCAAACCATGTTCATCAAAGAGGGTTGTTGCATTAAGTATCCCATCTTTTTTAGAAGGTTCTTCCAAAGGCATGTTAGTAACATGTAGCCCATCCAGTCTTAAATTCCTTCATATAGGGAATAAAGATGTTTCATGATTTTTTTGTTCAACTATATTATTAAATAAGGTTACCATTGACCCATCACCCTTCTTCAGATCTTTTTGGGCTACCCCTCTTATAAATTTCGTCACGTCAACTCCAATTTTTTTGCGTTGTCAGTTTTTGGTTGACAACATTCATTTTCTCATTATTAATTGCAGAAAACAAATTCAACATCCTTTGTCTTGTACCTTTTCTACCCGAGCTTTGAACATGTTTTCTATTTGACGTCACTAACGGGCTCCACATTTAATGCTTTAGATACATCTACAATGAATGTGCACCTATGACAATTTGCATTGTACCTAGCAAGTGGCTTTAAGTCATGTAATGTTTTAAGCCAACACACTCACATGATGAATTTAGTATCTCTTGCAAGTTTCTACTCTTGCTCCACATCAATTTTTGTCTAGTTTTCAATGGCAAATGGGAAGAACCCTTCTTCGTAATTAACATGTGTTTTAGCTTCTTGGTTTCTTGGGCACTTTTGAAATTCAGATACACAGGTAACTACACATGTTTACTTACATTTGGATAGAAAGGTGCATCATCACAACCCTTGTAACCATGTTTTGAAAGCCTCAACTTGCTAAGCCATTCTCCATCATAGTAGATACACATAAACGTCTTGTCATCCTTTAGCTATTTTCTCATTATCATTGGGTGTTACTTGACATACATTGGCATATTTTTTATTAGTTTCTTTGGAACTTCATAAAACATTCTATCACTATAACAGCAACCTATGGAGCCAAAATAATTTCAATAGGCACAAACCTATTATGAATGAAACATAATCTAACATCTAAGAATTCTTTCAAAAAGCTAATAATGTTACCTTAATAGCTATAAACTTCAACTTGAGCTCATTGTAGAGCTCTGGAATCACAAATTGCTCTACAACCTTCCCATACTCCATGTTCACAAAATACCACACCAAACCCTTAGAAAATAGGTCTTTCTTAGCTTCTATATTAAACAATTTGTTCCTAGTTTTGCCAACTTTGTTATTTTCAGCCATTGGAGGACTTGACACACCAATCCCCACAAATATAATCAATGATGCTTTGAAGAAAAAACATTGCATTGTATACCATAAAAACCTTAAAAGTTAAATCAAACTTCCCTTTTGTCAATAGTTGTTGAAAAAAAATCATTTTCATCATTTGGGTTCCTTTACTAACATTTTGCATTTGAAGGGTGTTTATTTTGTGAAAGATTTCGTCCCATCCATGAGCACCCTAGCAAAATCTTGTCTGCTATAGGAAGGCACTTCCACAAATATTTCAAAGCCATTGATTCTATCAAAATTTCAAAAAGCTTATTGAAACAACAATCTTCAAAGCTTGAAAATCTTGTAGTGCTCTCACTCCGTTGCCTCCATTGCCCAAACTGTTACAATAATTTGACAATGGCCTTCTCCTACTAATGTGAACCACTTATTCTCTCCTACAACAAAAAGTTCAGCATTATTGGTGCACAATTGCAAAAGTGATAATTGCTTCACCCTTATACAATGATGGCAATGGATACAAGCAAGAAGGTGTTAAACCGGTTTAGGGTTTTGAAATTTGGAAACATGACCTCGTCTCATTTCGTGCAAAAAGGCTATAGGTTTGGAAATCAGTTTAGGGTTATAAGTTAGGCGACTAGCTCATGGCATGACATGGCCCATGCAATTGTCTGCATTTTGGATCCCATGGATGTGATAGGATGGGGGTTGGGTGTTACATGGGATAGATTTGTAATGTGCCTACGTGGCCATTATGAGAATGGGGATCACGAGTTATGGGAGTTTGCCCATTTTGCTAAACATCATGCAATGACGACAATACTTTTGTACCATATGCAATCAATTTTTTTTCGGCTTGTTTAATATTTTCCTTGTTGTTGCCCCAAGCTAATGGTGGATGCACATGTGTAGATTTTGGGATCACCCATCCAATTGATGGGTTGTGTTGAAGTGTACCCATCTACTTGTTGGGTTTCTTCTCAAAATATGAATGTTAGGTAACTGATTTGGAGTAGAGATGCTCTAAGTTGGTAAAAGATTTGAATTTGGGACGTGCCATTTGAAGTGAGAGAGTCGAACCACTACCGTCAAAGGTTTTCCAACTCAACAATTTAAAAAATAAAAATAAAAATAAAATCCTTGTTCAACAGACACATTTTGGTCACTATTATGAGTGTATGATCGTCGCCGTCCGATTACGTCACATAATGTGGTCAAGAAAATGACATAATCTGCCACCCCAGACCATAATGACCAGTAACGTGGCCGTTTATACTTTTAGGGTTTGGTGCTCGCTCGTCTTCTCGGCTGTACATTTTGGTCCGCCTGTTTTTCTTCCGCTTACTCCCTGAGCTTGGAGCCAATCTATGTTGCGCTGCGCTCGTTAGTCATCAAGATTTATCTTGCGGTTTCGCACTCGGGTAAGACTCTTTTGTAGCTTAACGCTCCTGTTTGGGTTTGATTTTGGAAAAAATAAAAAATTGGCTGTGTGATTTTGAATTTGTTTGGGGGTTGGGAGCTTCTTCGCTGATTGCAAACTTGTAGGGTTTGGACGCCAAGGGTTTTGCCGTGATATATCTCGTTACACTAGGATTCGTCTTGATGAAATCGGGAAAATCGTTTCCTGTGCAAGAGTTACTTTGTGCGGAAGTTTATTCTTTTTTACCCGATCATTATTAAGTTCATGCTGTTGGCCTTGTTGTTGAGTCGCTAGGGTTTGAGAGAGGATTTTTCGTTGGAATCTAGAGAAGTTGTACGCTTCGCTTTGCTCCAATGTCAGTTGTTCTCATTTGAAGTGAACTTTCTCGTGTTCCAGCGACAACTGCATGCGTGAGACGACTGAGATATTTTTTTGACGAGGTTTTCTGGCGAGACCTAATCTTTGAGAGGAAGCGACACATGGTAGCCTGTTGTATGACCTTTTTGTCTTCATGAAAAGTATGCTTCGCCCTTAGGCTTTGAAGACGGTTGCTTCATCTGGTCATGGAGTCTTGAGCAGCCATGGAGTCTCTCTCATAGGTCAGGAAAAATTCCTTTAAAAATCTCCACTGGACTTGTGTTATTTCTGTGCTGTAAAAGAGATGGCTGATGAACAGGGCCCTGGGAGTAACTCCAATTCTGATCTGCTTGAAGGAAATGATGGAAATGTTTCCAAGAAGAGCAGGAGCTGTAGGGGATGTTTATATTACTCTAGTATCATGAGGGAGAATGTCAGAAATCCTGTCTGCATTGGTCTCAGCCGCAGCACTGAACCTGAAGCATACAGAGTACCAGGAGATTTGGAAAGGGAGATTACAAAGAACGGACATGCCCTCCCAGACTTCAAATATGCCTGCATTGGATACAGTGTTTACAAGGAGATAACTTCATCTCCCCTACCACCGCATCCTGAAGACCAAGTTGACCTTCCATACTGTGTGGGTCTGGAGTTCCTTGCAGATAGGAAACCTACCCAACAAGGAATCCCTGGAGTTTCTGGGTTTCCTGCAAACCCTGCATCAGTATCACATGAACGACCTCCCCACAGAGATGATGAAGGTCCTAAAGTGATGCCCAGGCCTCCTTCGTCCATTGGAGGAGGCGGAGGCTTATCAGGTGATGAATTTGCAACTAGGTTCTTTCGTAATGCGGGTTTGGTGGCATCTGCAGTAGTTCACAATGTGGGCCGGGTAGCCAATTCTGTGAGAACTACCATTGATGATATATTTGCATCTGATCAAGGGCGCCCTAAGTCTTAAAGAAACTCACATTGTTTGTTGATTCTGCTGATGGTCCTGTTCACTTCACATCTGCATAATTGCAGAAAACAAGATGAGATGATGGCTTGTGCTATTGAGCTTCAATGTCTGATCCCTCAGTGTATAGACTGGGGTTGTACAGTAATTATCAAAGTGAATTTAGTATGCTCCTTGATATTCTTTACTAGTGGGCCTTGAGACTTCAGCATCAGTTTCTTGATTTGGTAGGTAGGCTTCCAACTAGTTCATATTTTGTAAGTCACTGGTTGAATGCACCCAGCAGCTCTAATAATGCGTTGGCACTTTTCTAGCTCAACAAAGTCAGGAACTGTGTTGAGGTACTTTTCATAACATTTATGACCTGTCCTTTCGTGCGTTGTCTCAGTTTGGTTGAACTCACTCCTCTTGCTTTGCATCAGTCCACCATTACCGATTCTCTTCTAGATCTTTTCTGTTCCTTGAGACATGCATGACTTATGTCAAGTGCAGTCTGAATTTTCCCCTCCCTCCCCATCCAAGGTCTTTTCTTTCATTTGTAATGAGATTCACCTCATAACCGCATGATCATTGTTAATTTTGTCAATGACACTGTTTGTTGTGAACTTCATTTTAGCTTCTCTCCCATGCTGAGTGTTCCTTCATTCATACATGCAATAAAACCACCTGTATGTGCTGCCTTGATCACATCTTCAAAGGCTTTGAGAGATCTTCAAAGGGCACCGAAGTTTGAGAGATCTTCAAAGGGCACCAAAGTTTGAGAGATCTTCAAAGGGCACCAAAGTTTGAGAGATCTTAATACGATAAACAAAACAAAGTACCTTAATAAATAAACTAGTGTAGCTTGTGTTGTTGGCCCAAGTGTGAATTGGGTACTGAACTAACTTTAATTTCCAAATAAAAATTGAATTTCCAATGACCAAATAATTAAAAATTCAATATCACTCACACACCTTGAGAAATTATCTCAGTTAAATCTTGTCATTGAAGGCTTTCCAATAATACCAAGAGCATGCCCAAATTTTTCTTTAATGTTTAATTTTGATTTTTTAGTGGATTTTGTTTTTCAATATTCAATAATTTCTCCATTGTAGGTCAAAACATTATGAAATAAACTCAATGCGCCCGTATTCATGGAGGGCTTTCCAAAGATACCAAATGTGCAACAAGAGGCATAATGGTTTGAGAGATCTCAATGTGACAAACAAAAGAAACAAGCAAACAACCTTCCTTCATAGATAGATATGCTTTACTTCAATAACCTAGTTTGACTTGACCAATTGCTATTTTTAAATTTTAGTTTGGAAAAAAAAATTGGGAGACAATCAACCACAAAGACAAATTTATTCATAATTCATAATTTTCATTGGTCACCTCACTAGGTATAAATATCAAAACCTTTATTGAGATTGCATTTGGGGACCTCATGTAAGATGGTAGTTGAAATCTCATTTTATGGAAATTCACCAATTTCTCATTTTATTATTTCTTCAACAAAATCTTCTTATATTCATGTGGCAAACCGACAAATTTCAATATTCATGACCTTTTGACCATTAGAATTGGTGTGACAAATGGTGTTTAACATCAAACATGAATTTCTCTGCAAAAAAGATGATACCTCAAACCATAGTAAGGTGTCGTTTACACTAGAGCTTGAAAGCCCATCATCATAGAAATAGAAAATCCATGATTAGAGGAAAAGGATTGTCGAAGTATAAGTTCATTTTTACACAAAATTTGAAGGCCCAAGGGACCAAAGAAATGGAGGTAAATGAAAATTTGACATGGAATCCTAAATGGTAGCTTATGGGTAATGTTTCATGGTCTAATAGATTTTGTGCCATGCCCAACTATTTGAGGTGGGCTTGATACAAAGTTTGTTAAACTATGAGCCCAAATAACATGATTGGTTTAAATTTAAAATAAAATAAAAACTTTCTTATAATATTCACCTATAGTTTTTCCCCTACCATTAGCCTAGGCCAAAGATAGCAAAAAGGGCCATAGGTATGAAAAAAAAACCTTACAATCAAGAAGGTGAGGCAACATGCACCAAGGGCCCATTTTATTTTCTTTTAGGGTGGATGGGGGTGCTAGATTTTTGTTGTTCCTATTGTGTTCCCATGAAGTTCCCAATATGTGCCATTAAATTTTGATTGAGTTCCCAATGTGCTCCCCAACATGTTCTCAATATCTCCTCACTTTGTACCATATTTTTTGCCATAAGTTCTACTTTGAAAACCTATATATTCATCACAAAGGAGGAGGAGGTTACAACATATCTATTTTCAGATTGTCCAAATTTTGATTTTAAATTAATTTTTTCCTGATGGGCCAAACAAAGATGCCAATCACATTTTTAAAAATAATAAATAAAATTAATTTGGGGGTTCTTACAACTAAATAATATGAATCAAAATATATTACCAAGTTAAGCTCCTCAACAAAGTTTTTACTATCCACTTTACATTACACTTCACAACCAAAGCCCATGCATAAATGGTTTTTGAATTTCCATGGGATGGCCTTTGGATGTGTTTTGAAAGCTCTTAGTATTTCCATGGTCATGGTTCTTCACCATAGTGTAAACATGGTTTAACATGTGGTACCATATTCTATGCATGCCATTTTTTCAATGTAAGAATTGCATCTATCTATTGATTTTGGTCATTTCAAATACATCTAACATTTGGTTATATCCACCAATGTGGATTAGTAAATGAGGAATGTCATATCATTAACTTTTGTTTCATTTAAATTTTTTGTATTGTAATAGACAACAAGTTTGGATGTGTAAGGTGAAGGAATTAATAATGTATTGTAACTAATTTCAAATTATGTTAATATCATTATTCATGTTGTATTTGAATTATGTTTTTGCCATTTGAAATTATGAATTTGTTGTTTAGGGTAGGAATTTGAAAATTTGTGTGGTATTGGCCAAAAATTGAAAAGGAGTACAACTCTTGATTTAATTGGTTTCTCATTTGTGCATATTGTATATTAATGATGAATCATGTATAGGGTAAAACCTTAACAATAGGCTATTACACTAACAAATTGAAAGCAAAAGGTTGCAAGTGTAAAACCCTACTTCTAGGTCTTTACTTGACATATGATGTAGTTCTTGCCAATTTAATGAAAGTTACATACATTCATCATAATGGCGAGAAAACTAACTATACATGGGAACCCAACATGCAATCATTTTGCAAAATGGAATGCTTGTCACTAAGTGTTTAATGTCTCCATCGCACCCAAGGAATAATTTGAGGTTATTAGTTTGAAAAGATGCATTGCTCATAATAATAAATTTTCCATTAACAACCATTATTTTGTATCCTAACAATATTGAAACTCTTCTAATGACTAAATATGTTATTGGCCCAATCATTATCATGAAAGGGTAATGAAAACTAATTGTGAAAAGCATTCTAAGGTTAAAATGTTGAAAATCATACAAGAACTTTAGCAAAAGTTTCAACATAGTTTGCATGGAGGCTACCTGTATGTGCACATTGAATGATACGACTAGTATCATGAAGATTGAAAGTGTTCCAATTGTTGATTCAATTAAGCATTGAGAAAATGATTATATGACACCATATATTTTGAATTTTGCAACCACATTTGGATCAACATGTATATGAGCTATTATAATGTACCGAACTCATCATGACTAAAGTGTAAATTGTTATTGATTATAGCATTTTGATTAGATGTATTTAAGACTAACACATCACAACACCATTCATTAGACAAATGTATTCCAAAAATGAACTTCAAGAGAAAATTAACAAAGATTCAATCAATGTCATGCTTTCAAATATTGAGATCAATGAATATGACTTGTCCCTTATGCAAGACCAAACCCATCGTATGTTTTGGTGGTTGCTATCACATGTGCTACTTCGTGTGTGTGTGTGTGTATGTTGCAACACACAACTTATGAAACTTTGATCCATATTGCAAGGAAACAAACACCAAGTTCACCAAACTTAATCTTTCATATTGATAAAGATAATGCCAATGATATCACATTTTATAGTATTCAATAATGTTTCTCCTACACCAGCATCAAACCTTGTTTTGATTCATCTTTTACAAACTTGGCCTTCTACATCTCATCCCAAGTTTTGATGAAATTACGTGAACCTGTTGGTGGTGATGGCTTATGAAATAAGTAGAGATACTTTGTTTCAACAAAAACCATTGCAATGCAATATTTCAATGGCCTAGATTTTTTCATTTGTCTAGCTAGTGCAACAATTGTCATTTACAACTTTGCACAAAACTAACATGATAATGTTGGCATTCCATGCATTTATTTAGCAATGCTTCAAAATTTCACGCTTGTCCAACATTTGATCAAAGTAGTAGCAACACCTAGAGTCGTGTTAATTAACAACTAACTTGGGGGTCTTATTCAATGATTTTATAAAACTAGTTTGAATATTGTTGGATGTAGACATTCATCAATGTTGGGTGTTTCATAGGGTCAAACATTTTCCACTACCCCATGTGAAAGCAATGAAGGTGGAATTTTCTTAAGTTTTTGAGTAGAACATAGTGGGACCCCATGGGACAATGCCCTTGACATAAATAGAAGTTGGGATTTTCTTCCAAAACGAGACATTACATGAAATTTCATTTGGACCAACATGTTCAAAACAAGACATCTAAAGATTACCTTAAAGTAACTCAAGCTTCAAAAGGATTTGAATGTTTGAACTTAATGAATGGATAAAACAACTCAAAATTTTAGGTGTAATTTTAATGTTCCAATTGATTTAGTTGATAAAATCAAAATAATAATAATGTGCATTATAAATGGTCAAGGAAAAGAATGAAAGTCAATACACAAGTGTATGACAAATCCTTTTTGTAGGAATTAAATAATTGCACAAAATCAAAGATAATTAACACAAAAATACCCCCATATTTTTTTGACTTCGTGACCAACCCCATCAAATTCCTCCAATAAAATCACTTGGTTTAATTTTTTTCGCAATTTAACCAACCATAAACCTTTTTTACATAATGAGAAAGAAAAAAACATAACTATCACCTTTTTGCTTTAAAATGTTGGCATAATTTAACAAACCAAATACTTTAAATTTTTTATAACTCCATGAAATGAATCCAATGAAATTCTTTGGTTCAAAAACTTGGACACAACTTAACCCAACAAATACTTTTAAAATCATAACTCCATGAAATAAATCCAATAAAAAATCCACTGGTTCTAAAATTGTTGGGAAAATTGAACCAACCAAATACTTTATTTCTCTTCTTCTTCTTTTTCTTTTTATTCTTGGCATTATGAAAAAGAGTTATACGGCAAACACTGATTACAAATGGTCCGACCAAAAAAAAATCCTTAAAAAAAAAAAAAAAAAAACAAAAGAAATTAACTAAGGAATACTGGGGAGGAACCCAAAAAAGGCATTTTAAAATTAAAAATTAAATTCTAGCTTTCACTTCATATAAGTTATAGTATGAAAATCCAAAAAATGTGGGTAAAAAAAAACCCAACCCCCCCATTTTGGGTGTCCAAAAGGGTGGGGGGGGGTCAGGTTTACAAATTACACGGTTCTGAACACTCCAGCAATAAAGCGTTATCTCCACAGCCACCAACGTACGCACTTTGGAGCTTTTTGCTTTTCGAGCTCCGTTTTGGGATCCTTGGGACGCCGACATCTTACACAAATCTATCACCACCAGAGCTTCACCCAAGAGGTTTGTACGAGAGATTTCAAGTGGCAAAGCATTTGGTGAAGAGATCACTGAGATCAGTGAAATAGGGTGTGTGTTTTTGTGTGTGTGTGTTTTGCAATCTTAATTTGCAGCAAGAAATGGCAACAGCAGTAGCTATGTGTGCAATGCAATCGTCGTCTTCCTCAGTAGTGGTAGGAGCACACTCCATGACCACGCCTCCACAAGGAGCTGCATCTACCACCCCTGTTTCTGTCGCCGGGCCTTTTCGTACTCAGGTGAATATTGTCACCCCTGGGTTTTTTTTGAATTTTTTTTTTTGCGGGTGTATGTGGTAGTCCTTTTGTTGTTTCTTTTTAGTGCTTGGGTTCTGTTTTCATCGGGTCTATTGGAGACTTTATGAGTTGGGTAAGTTTGTGTTTCACAATTACCATACGAAGAATGGTGGAACTTGGGATAGATGCTGTGTTCATGCCTTTGGAATTCATTGTTGGTGTTTGTCATTGCATCCTCACCTCACACATATGCGTTGTGTTTATAGTTCATTCATGTCCGCAATGAAATCTGGTAGTTTCATGAGCTCTAGGGTTTTTAGTTTTTCATGAACTCTAGGGGTTTTTTTCCCCCCCCCTCCACGCTGTGGGTCAAATCCTCTTTACTTCAAATCTAATTCTCTTGATAGTTAGCTCAGAATTGTTGGTGTTGTACTGATGGGGACTGCTGAATCCAACTTCTTCTACAGTGTGATGTTCATTTGTTGTGAATCGAAATCAGAAGAAGTTTTTCTAGGCAAGCATCTCTGCATGTATTTGTGATAATTCACCTCTCCTCTTTACAAACTTGCATTTAGTAGTTTTCCACAAAAGCTTATCACATATTATGTTGTTTTACCATGGAGATCTGCAGCAGCTACAGAGCACTTTTCGTGGAACAGCATTGCTGGAATCAAGTATCCAAGCAGGAAGAAGCTCAGTTGCAATTGCTCCCCTTAAGACTTTCCGGCTCCTGCCTGCCGTAAGCCTTCCTCCTAGACTCCATCATCCAAACTTTCAAATTCTGTCTATCAGCAGCATCATCAGATGTGGGGAATTGCTTTCTCACACATGTGAAACCAGCTGCCGATCTTGCCATATATCTGCATTGCAAGGAATCCTTTCCAAGAATGTGCCATTGTCACCCTCCCTTCTTGTTTCTGCTGCCAGCTCTTGTTTGTTGGAGCTCAGCCATCAACCAAAGAAACCTGTCTTGCTCATCCTCTCTGTGTCACAACACATGCATGAAGTGCAGATCAAGGTACTTGGTGTGGGTACAACTTATGACTGAATTCCAAGAGTGTAGGCAACTATGTTAGTTGAATGATTTGTTGAATTTTGTCAGGTGAGGGCAAAAACTGCAGGTGCCTCAAGGACGTACGAGACTGAGGTGGACAAGCCTCTGGGCTTAACATTAGGTCAAAACCCTGGTGGCCGAGTTGTCATCACGGTACAGAAACAAACCATTTTCACTTGTGTATTTTTGTGTAGAAAAATCATCTGACACTATTGTAATGCTCAAACTTTGGGTGCAAGTGCTTCTTGCTGACTGACTAGAAATCAGAATTCATCAAAAAGTTCAGAATACTACAGATGACCCACACATGTGTTGATAGCAAAGTGTTGGATTTCCTGATGAAGTTGTGTAGAAGGCTACTTGGTCACATTATTGACTGAGATTGCAGATTGTCAAAGTGTACATCATAACTCCAATATCTTGAGCAAACAGTTTTAGGGTGGTCCAATGTCCAGGGGGCCAAAGGTTTACTATGAAATCTTCCTTGGTACAATCTACCTGTGAACACAATGTGCAAAAGACCAGGAGGCCACAGGAGGCTCACTTGCTTCTATGCATTTTTTTTGCAGGCAGTGGATGCAAGAGGAAATGCAGCAAAAGCAGGTCTCAAGGCAGGAGATCAAGTCATATACACAAGCAGCTTCTTTGGTGATGAACTGTGGCCAGCTGACAAGCTTGGGTTCACCAAGACAGCCATTAATGCCAAACCTGACAGTGTATACTTTGTTGTCAACAGGTGAGTAGTACAAGAAAATTTGCTTGGACAATATCCATGTATTATGCCTTGTTGGAGAGATCATAATTTCTTGCAATATTCTCTTGTTCACCATTTGTTCATAAATGAGCTTATAAGTGTAACAATCTGCAATCTGCATTCTGGGATTATTGATGCAAATTAGGTCTCTTACTTTGTTGCAGAGGTGCTGATGTTGATGTGAAGAGACTACCAAAACGACCAGCACCTCCTCGATTTGGGAGGAAGCTCACAGAGGCCCAAAAGGTAGGATAAAATGTTTTTCTAACAGCTGGGTTATTGCACAATTTCCGACAGCACAAAACACTTTTTCCATCTGCTTGTTTTTCCAATTCAATACAAAGCACACACTCTCCTTCTCATCAGCATCCAGCTTTTCTTGTTGGAGGAAACATCTAACTGTTGTTATTTTGGATGTTGGGCAGGCACGTGCTACTCACGTATGCTTGGATTGTGGCTACATCTACACTCTCTCTAAACCATTTGAGGAGCAGGTACTGTCTTGGTTCTTGGTCAGCTTGTGGTTTTGACTGTACTACTGTTGATTACTTTGCAGCTTTTGAAACTTTTTGTCAGTCTTGTTGAATTGTTAGAGATCATGGGGATGGATAGTCTTTGTATGGAAGGAGCTGAACAAATATTCAAAAGATGTTTTGGCTGTTTGTTTGAGTTTTGCAGCCAGATTCATTCCTGTGCCCTCAATGTCAAGCCCCAAAGAAGAGGTTTGCAGGATATGACCCTGAGACAGGGAGAGCTCTTGGAGGAGGTGGTGCCCCTATCTCTGTCCTCTTGGGAGTGCTAGTTGGTGCAGTTGCAGTTGGGGCATTGGTACTCTATGGATTCCAATAATTTTTTTGCTTCATTGCTTCTATAATCCTCATAGAAGCCTGAAATTCAATTGTTCAGTAGGCCTGGCTACATACATATGTAGCAGAATTTTAAGAGGGTAGAAAAGATGAAGTTTGTGCTAAAGAAAATATGCATTTTGTATTAAGGATGAATTCCTGGAATGAGGAGGGTATTACCTTCAAAATTAACATGATATGCTTTGTGCATTCTTTGTGTTAAGACTGGCATTCTTTACATTTGGCTGGGCCTCAAATCATGCATTCCGTGTTAGACTGACATTCTTTACATTTGGGTCAGCCTCAAATCAGGCATTCTTTGCAATTGACTGGCATCCTTTGCATTTGGGTGGACCTGAAATCAGGTGCAATAGACACCAAAGGTTTTTTCACAATACCATGCTCCCGATTAGACAGATACCTATTCCAAAAATTGTGTCAGTTTGCAGGAGCTTTGAAAGGATGGTCTCACAGTAGGTCACGAACAAGATTTGGAGGTGGTTTTGGGTGGTAGTGGAGTTCAAGAACAAGCTTTAGAGGTGGAAATAGTTAACTCACCACTTTTGTAAGTGCTTCAATTGAAGCAAGATGATTGGTGATGCAAACTTTGGGGAGATACCCAGACACTGATGCTCTGATGTAGGTATTGTGGATGTTTGGGTAGTTGTTTGCTTGAAGCTGGGTTCATCACAGGAACCTGGAGCCACCCTGGAGAATCCATGTAACTTAGCCTGGGTGATGAAGATCTTTGGCACATAGGCATTTGTCATGTTTCCATGGGATGCAGTAACATGCATGGACTTAGAAATTTATGATAGGGGTCTCTTTTTCTCCACAACACTTTAAAGGAACACAACAAATGAGCATAGTCATAACCTTCTCAGAGTCCCTCACGAAGTATCAAACCATCAGCTTCAACTTGAATTGCAGTAGTAAGCTGCCATGACTATTCAACTGACTTCATCAGTTTCCAACAGTGAGTGTAGTAGATGAAGTATAAATAAATCTACTGTTTATAGAGAATCTGCATCCTGGTTTTTCTGTGACATCTCTCGAAGCAGCACGAAGAAGACTCAATCCTGATGCTGGCAACACAATTCAAGACATGCTACCTGGTAAAACATCCAATTTGCTTCATGTTGAATCACAACACAATTTTATGCAGATTGTGACACTGGACATTTTCTTGTCTCAGGCATATATGTGTTGTACACAATCTCCTTGTATGATGCTACAGGTGCAGAAACAAGCATATGAAACAGATTACATATCATAAGTGCTCAGTGCAGAAATGACTGCTCCTGTAGTGCCAAAGGTCGCAGAAACGTCGGGTAAGGTCTGCCACGACATCTCCATTGACACAGATGGGTACAGCCATGGTTGCACGGCTCCAGTGAACATGTTCAGGTGTGGAGATAAGATTGCCTCCCAGTCCACCTGTCATTGCAGTGCATATTAGAAACCAATAAGAAAATGCCCATTTTGACTGTTTCTTTGTTCTGGATCATGTCTTGTGACATCATCTTTCCTTGAACAACCCCTAAACCCTAAACCTGAGCCTGGCTGACTGCTTTACTACATTCATCCATTACTCCCATTTGCACTCACAAGCAGAAAGTATACCTGAAAGTTTTCAGGAATGTTGGCAGTGACTTTCATGTTAGCAGCCAAGAACAAACCAAGCAACGTGATATAGCCCACCACTGCTGTCCCTCTTGCCAAAGGCATGAAATTGTACCTGCATATGCAATGCATAAGCTCTGAGAATATATCTGATCAAGAAGACTTTGAATATTATTCCTTTCAGGCCAATGAAGCCAGATGACAAAAAATGGTTATGTCAAATTTTTGTTATGGGTATTGAAGTTTGGTACTAGCAAAACCTAGCGACAACATATCAACACCCATAAGAGTTGCAATGATAAAAATCTCTGTAGAAAATATATTCTCCTCTTGGACCTCAGAAATTTCAATGAACAATACATTGTGCCTCCTGACATGAAGACAACAATTACTGAGTCACATGTAGAAACAGTGATGTTGCTCACCAGTAGAAACAGAGCCGCAGAATGCCGTTACGAACTGGCTCCAGCTCTTTAACATCAGTTGAGCCAAATGCTCCATTACAATATGCATCACAAACTGCCTGATAACACACAGCCCACACCTATCAAGCTGAAACCCTTTTCCTAGAAGCATGTGCTTGAACCTACTCAAAAGGTAATCCAAACTCATTCCTATATATGAGCTTTTCTTCTCACAAACCATTGAACCAAAAAACAAGCACATGCTGCATTTTCTGTGCAAAAGTACATGTTTCTCTGGCTCTGAGTAAATTCCATTTGATTCTTTCTTCATTGTGTTGTTGTCCTCCTGGGTCTCATGAGAAATTCTGCACTTTTCTAGATCCTGAGGGAGTCTACTTTGGTTTATTTTTCTGCATAGGACATGAATTCCAGAAGCATATACATCAGGGAGTGACTGAATTAGTGTGAGACATGGTTAGGGCAAAGATCAAGAATACCTCCCAAGCAGAAGTCATCTCTATATCATATTCTGTCCACCGATCAGGAGTGCCTGGAGTGCGAATTGAGAATTCCAAACCTTTTGCAGCCCTGTCATACCATAAAAGAGGGAAGCCTGTTAGACCCAACTGGCTTGCTACTGATCCTGTGCTATTATTATGTTCGATCTAGGGCACAACACACATGATAGGCTCAACAGATATGATGTAGTCATCTTTGACCAGCAGAGAAGTTGCTAAAAGTGACGTAAAAGTCTCCTGATAAATCCAACAATCATTGATGAAAGAAAAAATGAGATTGAAGTAAAAAGGCTTGCTGACTCACGTTTTCTGCAGAGTGAGCCGTGTGCCATCCAAGATTTTCCTGAATGATCCAAGCACATAAGGAAACCCACAGATGGCTTAAAGCACAAATTGCAGTAGTCACATCAATAAACCTAAATGTCATTTCTTTGTTGCTGCATGAAGTCTAAACAGATGCTTGCAAGGAAGTGAAGCCCATCACAACAGTGAAAGATTCGTTAGGTGGGTACCCTTCTTTGGCTGTGCTCATACACTCAGTGTTAACCCAAAACGTTGTTCCAATCACTTTGTAGAGGTCAAAGCAACTTTTGGTAGCATCCACCTGTTCATGTTGACCCAAAAATCAATCAAATAATTAATTAGTCAACTTTCTATTAAAATAAACTCTGGTAAGTGTACAGCACTGAACATGCCCAAGACAACATGAAAGAGAAGGAACTGAGGGACAAAGTACTTACAGCAACTAGCTTATTGGGGTCTGATAAATCAATGACTTCATTGGCAGCATCATTGACAAAGTGCCTCACTTTGATCAAGTCCTTCACAATTTGCAATGCTCTGCAATGTTCACCTCCTTTGTGTCAGCTGTAATTTGGATACCATTCCAATTACTTTGGTAGGTTCAAAGCTCCATGAATTGCAAAGCCAGCATGACATCCATGATGTAATGAATTTTTATTTTTATTTTTTCCATCTCAAGAAGCCTTCTTCAAGATAACCCAAAGGACAGTCAGTATGTTTGATCAGAAACCTGCATTTATACCTTTCAGCATTTGGGTGATACCGCACTACTTTAGCCTGTCCAAGTACCATGGGTGTGTGTGACCCAAAACCAGCTTTGAATTCCTTTTCACTGCCACAACCCAATTGAGCTACCATCAAAATCTCACAGTATATATACAAATCTGGTGTGTGGGATTCTGATGTTCTTGTCATCAACTGCAGTGCTTCAATGCACACAAAATGCTTCCATAACCTGCAAGACTTGCATGCCTTAGGTAAAGCCAGAATCACGGAACCGAATCACCTGGCTTTTGATTCACCTGCTTTCAATTCCAGGCAATCTCTGCACTATTCATCACCTTAACAGATCATACAAGACAGGATAGCTACCAGCACTCTGACTGTCAAACATGTTGGAAAGCAGACAGGAACAACAGGCTTGATTTTCTTACATTGGATCCTGAGATGTGGGCATCATACCTCAACATGTCCACCCAAACAACAGAGTCACAAGGCTCTGATACTTGTCTCCATTTCACAGCTATTGAGAAAACATCCCGCCATGTTGAGACAATAGGACCCTTCATGCTGTCATCATCCTCTTGACATCTGCAACCCTCAAATTCAATGTCAAAAGCAAGTCAAGCAAACAGTCAAGAAAGCATCCAGACTCAATGCCCATGTGATAAGATAAACCCAAGATTCTGTAATTGCAACATTATTAATAATGTTCACGTAACCTGCAATTTGAAGGATGACCGACTTTGTTTGAGCATTGTGGGCCCCCCCGGTTGCCAGATCTGCCATTACTGCTCTTTCTTTTGCTCCTCCGCAAAGACTTTGGAGAGCTGTCTTTCAAATCTTCAAGTTCCTGTGGGTTTTCATGCATTGCCTGCCAAGTGTACAAGACTTTCTGTGCAATTTCCAGTGCAGCCAGTCCTGCCATACGGTGCTGTCACATTGGGAAACATGTTAAGAATGTTCAGAAGCATGTTGGGGACATGAGGAAGACCCTAAACCCTGAAAAACCCTGCTATGAGAATTGATTTACTGAGATTCAATCAGGCAATCCTGTTGAACCTGCAATTGTTCCGGTATCATACCTGGCGTATGTTCCGGAGAAATCCAGGACAATTGTACTGTATAAGGCGACCTATCTCATCGGCAGCTTCCAGAAGCATTTTCTTGGTTCTGGTGAGTGCAGAGTCTTGTTGTCTCAGTTGGCCTCCCTTGGGCATCACATTGAGAGAAGGCTGGTGCTTAAAAGAAGGACTGGGTAGTAAACGCTTACACCAGGCTTCCTGCCCAACCCACATCACCCAACTGAAAGTAAGAAAAAAAAAAAAAACAGCAGATTTGGTTGTTTGCAGATTAACCAAATCCTTTGCTTCTTTTGCTTCTCCACAATTGACTTAGAGACAGCAACAGCAGGAAAGTCAAAGTAGGAAACAGAGCGCAATCTGTGTAACAGGTTACAGATGGCTGACTGACAAAAACAAATCCCCAGAGAAAAAAAACCCCAAAAAGATTGGAAGGAATGATCTGAGGAGCTGTATCCAAGTATCCTTTCTTTTCTAACCCTGCTTCTGCCAATTGCAGATGTTGATTTTGCAGCATGGGGCTGGCAGGAGAGACATAAAAAGAGAGTGGAAATTATAGAAGAGGAGATTGGAAATTCCTATATGTTGACTTACTTTGAAAATGGGATCAAGATCTTCATCAATGTCAAAGCGGTTGAATGGAGATGCCAGTTTTGATGCTGTGTACAATGCAATCTCTCGCTGCAGCAGGCAGCAAACCATCCAGGGTTAGATAGACAGTACACTGGGTCCTCAAATGGAGAAGTGTTAAGTGAAGAGTGTATGTTGGACTAAACCATGGTCACACAAAAGTGCATTGCTTCATGATTGTATTTTTACCTGGTAAAAAGACAAGTGCTGAAGTGTCCTATTTTCAGCGCTGTTGATGACCATCCGCAGAACAAGATCATAGTCCTTGATCTGTTGTATTCCAATTCACATCAACCCACACATCAAGGCAGAGAGAGAAGGTTTGCATCTGCTGAAAAGTGGGTTGACACACATGCATAATTGTGCCCAAAACAAGACTTGCATGCTGACTGGCACACTCAAGATGGTACAGAGGATGATAGTATACAAGATGACAGACTAAGGAAAAGTCTAAAGCATTTATGGGTGTTTATGAAGGATTCAGTGTTCTTACTGCATCAGAGAATTCACCGAGAGCATGGTAGCAAGAAGCCCGCATGTAGAGACACTCTAAATTAGCCAGATCAAGCTCTAGGCCTTTTGACAGCTTATTCACTGAGTTCCTGCAGACATGGGTTTTCCCCAAAGTTTGGACAGAGAAAAGTATCAGCCTGAAAAGCTCTCATCAAAAGGCTTTGTGTATAAAAGCAAATCAATGGGAGTATTGTGAAGAGATTAAATCTCACTTATGATCACCGAGGCCATGAAGCAGGATGCCCCATAAGCGATATGCCTGTACATATCTGCCAAAAACATTCCACAATGTAATTTGTGCATGAGCTCAAGTTTGCACCCAATTGATCAGAAGATCCTTCCATCATGATGTTCCTCACTAGCAAAAGTGAAATGTGCCAACATGTGTTCTGTGAACCAAATAGAGATAGCAACCATTTTGGGTTTTGAGATATTGGGTTCGATAATCATACTTGCCATCAAGAGCTACCGCCTTTTGTAAGCATTCAATTGCCTTGTCTGAATCTGCAAGCTCTTTGTAAGACTGCCAACACCAATGGGACCCCACAAACATTCCACTGTGCAGTGTCAATCCTCCTGATCTCTAGAAAATCATCAAGGTAATCTAAGATGCCAGAATATTCCTTCATGGATCTTGAACCATGATGTAATGTGGCAAAGATTTTCTATTAGAAGATATAAGAGGCAGCACTACTACCTGTGCTAAATGAGTCCATCCTTCCTTGTAACTTGTGTCGAGCTCCACAGCCTTGCGGTGAGCCACAATTCCCTCAGCATAGTTACCTGATGATGTCAAAGACAGCCCCTGCCAAACTCAACCCCCAAAAAAAATTTGAGACCATGGGAATATGACAAAGCACATGCAGGCATTTGCAGGAAACTATTATGGGATATTTTGTAGATTGCAACATCTGAATGTGTAGACTCATATACAGGCAACAAGAGAAGTTTCTTCCATTGACTATTGTGAAAGCTCAAAGATGGCAAATTCGATGAACAAGCTAACCAAGATTAGGACTACAGTGTTCTTCATGTGCTGTGCACCTCCTTTCTTGATGCAGCAGACCCTAAACCCCAAACCCTAAAACCTTTCTTGCTCCAGCAGAGAAATTCAGATGAGAAAACTTACAAGGTAGTTGTAAGCAAATTTGTTCTTGGGATCTAACACTACACATTCCTGTAAATCATTGACAGCTGCACCAAAGTCCTTGAGCTTGTAATAGACTATACCTGCAACAAGGAAAAACTGTAAATAAACTCAAGGCATCCAAAACACCATCACCCCCCCACATGACCCAACAAGAAACCCACCATGCCCAGCTCCTTGGAATGTGCTTGTAGGAAACATAAAACCACTGAATCCAGTTTCACTTTGACAGAAGTGCAGGAAATAGAGAGAAATTATGTCCTGGTCATGCTTCCTAATGACATTGATCAACCTCTTTCGTGGAGCAAGTCAGCTGATCCAGGTTCCAACTCCATAGCCTTTGTCAAGTCTTCAAGAGCCTGTCACCATACAAGACTGATGTGATCAACTTTGTGAAAGAGACACGAGCAGCAGCAATTGAAAGTGTCCAATGCTCCTGGGCATTACTGTCGGTCACCTTTCTACTATTGGTTACCTTTTTTGCCTTGTTACTGTTGGGTGTACCTGCATATCAGATGAAAGAACCCTATAATGGGGAAGGACATGTGAACCTTAGTGGTTGCTCCAATGGCTGCACGTGCTTGTCCACGTCTTTTCCAAGCCTCTCCAACTGTGGGATCAACCTCAATTGCCTAGTGCACAAACACAAAGAATCAGTGAGGATATGATGCCGGTCATCCAGAAACCTAAGCTTCTTCCACCCAGTCACTATTATTGATTTGCAACAGTTGCAACAGCTTCCTTGTGAAATAAAAGTTTCAATGCATTCCAACAAAGATGAAGAGCCTTGGAGAAGAAGAAATTTAGACTCGGGCATTTGCACCTTGGAGAAATCTGTGATTGCAATTTCCAATTTCCTCAGAAAAGCATAAGCAGTGCCTCTCCCAAGTAACGCATCACAGGACTTTGGATTCTCTTCCAGAAGCTGCAGGGCAAACAATAAGTATCAGTTTTGCCTGGATGTCGACAAGTATATAACATTTTGCCCAGATGTCAACAAGTACATAACTTCAATCAGCTCAAAATTTTGGTCACAAAAATCCAGATCTGGATCCTGACCAAGAAAACAGACTGCCAAAGAGAAAAATCATAGATATGATGATCTGGGTTTCAATTTTGACCATATTGAATATGCTGATGGCTTCCTCATAGTTGCCTCGATTCACCTGCAAAAAATATTCTTGAGATAGGCACCCATCAGCTGGAGGATCTCAATCAGGTGGAAATGGAAGGGAAAAAGGTTCATGTACAAGACAAATCCAGGTTCAGATCAGGGTGAACTAGCCTGCCACATTACAGGATGGCCATGTATCTGTTATACCATGACACTATTGCATTTTCCTTGGATGACAACACATCATTTGGATCTGGCTGCTACATGCTGACTAGAGATTCTTAGAGCTTGAATGTAGAGGAAAGAAAAGATGGGATAGGGAATGGGACCAACCTGGCCAATGCCTTTTGACAATCTGATGTCCAATGTAAGAGACTGTAGCCCATGATGGTTCAGCTGCTTGTTTCTTGGGCCTCCTTCAATGTGCTCAATCACATCAGAATCCAAATTCAATGGAGAGAAGAAAGTGCCCTTGTTCTTTTTGGCAGAAGAGACAACTGTGGTTGTCATTCCTCTTGAAGAACTCTTGATGGTTGTGATGGGTGGTTGTGCAACATCAGTGGCCGTGTGCATGAGCAACCCAGAACTCTGTGCCTGCATGGCTAGCATGTGGAGTTCTACCACTAAGGGTAGCTCTGTTGAGAGGCCCTGAGCTGCATTGCAGCCTTGCTCCCACACCTGGCATGCCTCCTGTGTCCTGTTAAGTGCAGCCAATGCCTGTCCTGGTCCAACCCAAAGGGTTGGTCATATCTGCAGTATCAGGACAGAAACGTTGTCCAAGACTTGCAACACTACCTCTGGCAGCAGCAGCAACACTGAGATAAAATCTATGGCCATCCACAGAGTTGTCGGTACAGCTTTTTTCTACTACCAACCATCTTTCAGCAGCAAATAGAAAGAAAATAAATATATATATAGATTTTTAGAGATGGGATGCTGCACCTTTGTACAAATAAGCCTCAAGAGTAGATGGGTTGAGTTCCAGAGCTTTATCACAGTCTTTGATCACATGCTTGTGAAGCTCCAGCTTACTATAGCACCATGCTCGGTTACTGCATTTTTCTCTCAAATACCATGAAATCAATTCAAACCCAATTCTAATGTATGTAGGTCATGGGGGACTTCTGACCAGAATTCAGCACAGTTTTGTATTCTGTTTCCTGGTCAAGCTACCATATCCTAGTTTGATGCCTGCAAAGTTTCTACTCCAAATACCCATTTGAGCAGCTGATAATGGGGGAAAAACCCATTTCTTTCTAGATGAGATTCTCAGCTAGCTGATGAACATAGGTTTATGTGGAATCAATGTAGGTTTTGCAGAATCAACATAGTGAACCCAACAAAAATCTCAAGATTGGACATTCTTTTGACATGATAAACAGTTGTGGTACATTTTATGACCATGATGAACATCTAGCAAAAGCTTCTAACGCCCACTTTGAGCCTTGATACAGAAGTGAGAATCTTCTGAAAATCCATTGGCTTGGGTGGGGAAGAAAACCAGGCAAACTGAGCTAAAACAAAAAGAAGTAGGAAAGAGAAAAGACAGTGAGGAGAGAGAGAGAGAGAGAGAGAAACCCAAATGCTCAAAAATAGATTGCAGTGATCACAGAACAACAATAACCCCCTGGCACTCCATCCACACCACACTAGTCTCAACACACATTCTCTCTCCCCACCCAAAGGGCAGCAATGAAGCAAGTTCCAGCTGAATGGCGATGAAGGAGGACGGACGATGGTGGTACATGGGTGCCATGCATACATACAGACATAAAATACATACCAAAGGAGCCGAGGGGATGTAATGGTGTCTGGAAGTTTGTTGAGCAAGCGGATCCCTTTAGACCATTCCTGCGCCTTGCAAGCTTCAGCCACAGCTCTACTGATAGCATCTGCATCGCCACTACTACTTCTGTCGCTCCCTGAAGATGCCATAGCCCACCTCACCCCCACCCCCAAAAGCAAAGCAAAGCAAAGCAAAAAGCAAAGAGCAAAAGACGCAGGGAGGAAGAACAGGAAGCAAACAACCAAATGGAAAGAAAGAACGAACGCAAAGGGAAACACCGAAGCCCTAGTTCCTCCTTTTGAGCACTAGGGCACAAAGAGGAGAAGAAGAGCACTAGTTACTTTGAGCATCACCAGCGGTAGTGCTCAATAATTCTCACATTCAAGTTTTTAGTTATTTTACTCTTTTCCAACTCCACCCATAAAACTAAAATTGGGATTGCAAATAGGCGAGGAGGAGATCGCGACTAATAGCAAGTCGCAACCCACTTGCACCGATCAAACTATCTACCCAATCAGAAACATGGAGTAGTCAATAATTACGATTTGACTATGTTAGGGGCCCTGCTGTGCATCTTCTCATGGTCACAGCAGTCAAGTAAGTCACTCTTCTTCTTCTTCTTCTTTTCTTCTTTTCTTCCAGTGAATTCATTCAATTCACTGGATTTGATGACTCCTGTACCTCATCCAAGATTTCTTCTTGTGCAGGGTGTCACATAATTGTAACTTGTGGAGTGTTGGTGGAGATGTTTTTGTTACTTGCTTAGGCCCCCCCCCCCCGCTTTACCCTAGGAGTCAGGGCCAAAAAAACTTGGGGCCAACTTTGATTGAGCATTTTTGGGTTGCAAATTGGCCCCAAGTTACTAATAAATGCTACAACATTGATGTCAGGATATTAATAAATGCTGGAACATTGGCCCCCCAAGGGTTGCAAATTGGTCTCCAAAATTTGATGGTATCCTTTTTTTTTCTCAGCCTTAGGGCCAATACAAGGCCATCAAGTTCAGCATTTAATTAGTAACTTGGTGCAGATTGAATTTTATTTTTTTTTCTATTTCAGCCTTGACACCAAATGTAAAGTCCTTGGGGCTGATTTCAACTTTTGCACCAATAGGAATGCTGGATTTGGGTTGAACATGGGGCCTGACTCCTAGTGTAAAGG
>Ga0209208_10002354_pt1 | contig 27046 bp, 18 predicted proteins | sample S1TSphfallax_3_FD_187694 | JGI IMG/M metagenome (GOLD analysis project Ga0209208, IMG submission 187694) | Host-associated microbial communities from peat moss isolated from Minnesota, USA - S1T2_Fd - Sphagnum fallax MG (SPAdes) (version 2) | ecosystem: Host-associated > Plants > Peat moss >...
TTTTTTCTGTGGGAAGGTTGTTTGGTCAAGACTCTAGACAAGGCATTCATTCCAACATCAAGTGGTACGCAATTGTTGTGCCTAGGCCTCCTTTGTGTTGAATTTTTTTTTTTTTCCTTTGGTACTGTTTGACGTTTTTCTAATTCTCTTCTTGAAATAAAATTCTCTTGTTCCATTGCCATAATATCAACTATAGCAATTTGGTTTTTGGTCTTAGGTTTCTTAGCTTTAGGATTCTGATTGGAAGTCATATTATTATTTGGCAATCTTTAGAGATTGGGTTGTTTGTGGTACTTCAGTGAGTTTCCAGGTTTGTTGTAAGCTACATTTTCCACTGAAGTTTTCCTAGATTGGAAGATTGTCAATGCATATGATCGCATGCTGCAGGTCATGGAATTTTGAAGGGAACTTACCAGATACTGCTGACTAATTGTAATATACATTGATGTTTTCTGTAGTAAGAATATGGGTATTGCAAATATCACACCACATTGCACCCCATGATGGCCATGGAATTTTAAGCAGAATTTTTCTCATATGTGTTCTGCAAATATAACACCATTGTAAGCACTTACACATTAAATTGATTGATTAAAATCAACTACATCACTATATTACATATATTGTATTAAGTGTTGATCAATACCTCATTCAATGGAGCAAATAGACCTGAAATTTATGAAAACTGTAAAGTCCTACACTAACCTTAGGTTTGTACTCCAAATTGAATATTGTATATTGCGAGTTCCTAGCATCACTATCTTAACTAATACTAATTTAGCTCTAAAAAGTCCCAATCTACACTCAAAAGTATTCCAACTTTAAAAAACTCCCCAAAAAAAAAAGGTTGGAATTTTAACAAGCCTTGTATCTTTTTTTGTGGCAAGTTTTTCCACCATGTCAACAAAAAACAACATAAATGTTTTTTTGGGAAATATTCAATCATAAAATTCTTGGTTATTTTACCCAAAAATGAGGGAATTTTTGGTTTTTGAAGAGATGTAGCCACTTTTTGACTGGAATCAAATGTCTGTCACCACTTTGCTGATCGAGAATCAAACCGTGTAGCCTGGATTCAATTAGCTTAATTGAATCCAGGCTACACGGTTTGATACTCAATCCTTTAGCTAAGTAAATATGGGTTTCAAACTTCTTGCAAGGAGCAGTACATGTAGAGTGAATTTGTTTGTTTTTTTAAAATGATAAATATCTCTCCATCATATAGATGAAACTAAAACAGTTCAAACTTCAAAGACGTTTTGATGTTTTCCAAGGGAATATCAAACCTTGTCTGATTTAGAAACGAGATCTAGTTTCGTTTAAGGTATAGTTACACTTGGTGTTTAGAGCTTACAACTATAACATGATTGAGTAATATCAACGAAGAGTCACAAATCACAATTCCACAACTTATAACATTGCAAGTTCCAATCAACCTTCTAAACATAGTTTTTCAACAGGTCCACACATGATGTTAATTAATAATTAATATTAAGTTATCATTTTGAAGTTTGTAATCTAGTCCACACTTACAAAAATAATAGATTTTTTTTCTTTTTTGTGAGAGGGAAAAAAAAAGGATAAACAAAAATGCATGCCAAACATTGACTTTATTTTTCATTTATTGAAACTTTAACATCAATGTTTGGCTTTGAAATCTACTTTTTTCCAAAAATTCGATATTTGTTAAGAATGACTAGCAACACCATCTTTATCATTAACCTAACATTGAAATTAACCCTAAGTGTGACCATACTTTTAGAACCATCATGGCTCAAGAACATAATTTGTGTTCTACTACTGTTGTGCAACCAAATAAAACCTATCAAATGACCTCCAATAACATTTTCAAAACAATATTTGTTGACCACTAAGAAAATCAGACCTTACATGTCAAGAAAGACAAGTAGTGAAACAATTATATAATTTGGCTTTTGTTTTCAGCAGGAAACAAGGTGTGGGATCTAGATCTATATCACATTCCAACAAGAGTCTAAAGTCTAAATGGTTGTTGTTTGTGACCAGGGTTTATGATATACACATCATGTAAGTGTATAAATTTCATCCACATGAAGTGTTAGTGGATAATGTTCATTGATGTGTAAGTTTTAATGTTCACTCATGCAACTTGACCTAATCTTGTGTAAATTGTCAAAGTGTAAGTGTTTAAAAAATACATTTACAAGTCATATAAAATTGTGTAAAATCGTGTAAATAAATAAACGAAGGAGAAAAATGTGTGCAAAACATGAGCCCCTACGACCCAAACATGTCCTTCTTGTCCTCGCTTTTATTTCCCCCCTTTTGTTTGTTTCTTTATTTGTTGAATCACCTCCATCTTCATAACTATGTTCTTCTTACTTAACTGCAACATATAGGAATTCCATTGCCTTACATGCGCAGTTCAAATAAATTCTTCTCCCCCTCTTTGCAATAGTGATTGTTTTTTTTGTCCTCATCATCTTGGTGGTGATGCTAGGTTTCCCCCTTTCTTACAAAGCTTTAGTTGTACAATTGGCACTTCCTTTCAAGGTTGTTTTATACAAGTTGCAAGAGCCTCGAAGAGCTTGTTGATCCTCTTGCTTGCCATTTGAGTGAAGGCATATTACAATGAAGCCACTTTTGGCAAACATTTGACAATTCTAAATTCAAGCAAAAGCTTTAAAATGTGTTAAAAAACATTCTTAGAACTCAAAGTTTTGTTTAAATCAAAATTAACTTTGATTCAATGGTCAAACAAAGAAGATTGAATAAATTCAATTTACAAAAAATATTTGACATATATATTTTGATAGTCGTTGGACTTCATATTTGTGATTCATAAGACAATAATAAACAAAAGCAAAGTGCCATATTAATACATGGCCCATGTACAAAATATCTTCCTCTTCCATATGATAGTGGTTTTTTTAATGAAAAGAAGAGATTATGCCTTTATTGCTTATCAAATGAAAAAATGCACATTTTGATGTAGAGGTATTGACCAATTTTGATTTTTAAAAAATTCAATATAACTTTAAATTTAGTTGATGTATTCAATATCATTCATCACAAAAAATTCCATCAAAAAATATTACCCACAACCTCATTTTTAAAATATTTTAAGAAAATTCATACCATGTGAAAGATATTTTGTCAAAAATATACTCTAAATTTTCAATGTTTGTAACCTTTTTTATAAAAAATGCCTAATTTAAGTCTTAAGCTAACAAATATACTTAAAGCCAACAAGAGAAATTTAAAATGTGTTTTCCATACCTGAACCAAAAAAAGAACCAAATGCAAAAAAAATTGTAGATGTGACAATGACTTTTTGGGACCATAGCATGCTTATGCCCATTTTCCCCAATTTCTCCTCTTTTTCCCTTTGTTGAACATGCTCTATCTCCATAACTATTTTATTTAATTCAATGAAGAGATAGCCAAGAAAGAAGAAGTGAAATCTTCATATGCAAAAGATATTGCATTCATTCCCCCACAAGAATAAAGATTCATAAAAAAATACGATATTGCACCTCCAATGTTATAATTGAAGATTGTGGTGTATAAAAAATTGAAGATATTATAACATAATTTCATATACATGACTTTACATGCCCAAAAAAATGATACATGAGATCATGTAAGTGTCATTCAAAACATATACATTACAAGTAATGTAAGTGTAAAGAACTTGTGTAGGTAAATGTAAATGATTTGCACTTACGCAATTATACATGACTATTTACACGCAATTCACACTTACGCAAACAACACTTGTCTAAACTTACAATGTCCATTTATTTAGAACCATACCATAAACTTGAACACTTGAAACCAAACAAAAATGGCTACTACTTACTACAAGCAAAAACTTACACCCTTGAGCTTGCAAAGTTTCATACCAATTCATACCCCTTCAATAATGACTTTCAAGCAAATAATGACCTACAATGCCCAATCAAGTTCTTCAAAAATTCTTGCCCATTTCCTACAATCAACATTGAACCCAAAACTAAGCGGTCTCATAAAGCTTAGAATTGTCGAACTAGGAATTGATAATTTATAAATTAAACCCTACCCAAAAATTGATAGGTTTTCATTTAAAAAAATATTCCCTAGATCAAAAACCAAAGGGTTTTTCATTTTTTTATAAATTCTCAAACCAGACTCAACAATTTTTCAAAAAAACCAACAACTAGTCAAGACCTATATATATGTATATAGACTAGTGTAGCTTATGTGGTTGGCACAAGTGTTAACACTTTTCTTTTTTTCACATTTAAATTATTGAAAATTTCTAAATTTTGCAATGTGAACACATTGAGGGCTCAACTGGATTTTCCATCCAAACCCAATTTTGGTAATTTGTTTGAATTTTTCACGACAAAATTCACTCAAAAATCAATATCTTTTATACCTTAACTCTGAAAATTGTGCAATAAATAATATTAAATCTAACTCACTAAGGGCTTTCCAAAAACACCAAGAACACCCCCAAATTCCAATGATGCCATGTGGCACATAGGCTAGGTCTAAGCCATCCCACATGGCACTTAGGCACAACATAGGACATGTCACATGGCACATATGCTCGGCCTAAGCCATGCCATGTGGCACATAGGCTAGATTTCAGCCATGCGACATGGCACCTATGCTAGGCCTAGGCCATGCCACATTACATATAGGCTAGGCTATGACATGCCACATGGCACATATGCTAAATCTAGGCCATGCCATATGACATCTAAGCAAGGCATACGACATGCCACATATGCTAGGCCTAGGCCATGCCATGTGGCACATATGTTAGGTCTAAACCATCCCACATAACACCTAAGCATGACAAAAAACATGCCACATGGCACTTAACCTAGCCTATGCCATGTCATGTGGCACGTATGCTAAGCTAAAACATGCCACATGGCACCTAAGTAGGCTAAGACATGCCATGTGGCACCTAGGTTAGGCTAGGATAGGACATGCCACATGGCACAAATGTTAGGCCTAGGCCATGCCATTTGGCACTGATGCTAGACTTATCCATGCCACATGGCACCTAGTTAGGCCTATGTCATGCCATGCATCACCTAGGCTAGGTTATGCCATGCCACGTGGCACATGTGTTAGGCCTAGCCATGTTATATGGCACCTAGGCTAAGCCTAGCCATGCCACGTGACACATGTGTTAAGTTTAAAACATGCCATATGGCAACCAGGCAAGGCTTAGGCCATGCCATGTGGCACTTAAGCTATGTTAAGACATGCCACATAACACATAAACTAGGCTTAAGCCATGCCATATGGCACTTAATTAACCTTTTTTCCACTCCACATGGTAACATGATTAAACTAAATGCCACATCATTAAATGTGTTAATTAATAGGCTAGGTTAATAAGTTGTAAGTTAGGTTTAGAGTAGTAGGTTAGGCTAGGTAGTCACTAGTAACCCAAGTAATTACACAACTAAGTTGCAATTACAAAATTAATCCCATATGTTTTGCCTCCCATTTTAGTTTTGTCAACTACATAAATAAGTGCCCTAAAAACACAATGTACAATTTAAAATGCAATTACATTTTGGGATGAGCCAATAAAAAAGGTTCAACCTTAACTAAACCCCAAAAAAATATGGTATGTTTAATTGATGCCATGTGGCTTTAATCTAGGCCTAGCCTAAGTGGCATAGTTCTAAACCTAGCCTATGTGCCACATGGTCTAAATTTAGGCCTAGCCTAGGTGATCACCTAAGTCTAGACATATGCCACGTGACCTATGTCTAAACCTATGTGCCACATAAGTCATATAAATGCCATGTGGCATAAGTCAAGTGGATACCACATGGCAAAATGCAACTGTTCACCAATATAGTTGTAATTTTAGTTGCAAAATCGTTCATGTATACACTATATGACGGCCATATATGTATTTGATGAAAAAATATTTTGTTTGTCACATGCGACTGGTTTTCACATGTGACTTGTGATTTGCTACTACAACCAATTTAGTTGCAAATGTTGTTTGCGATTAAAAACTAGTCGCAAACAACAATCACATGTGTTAGTATTTCTACTAATGTTATATGCCATTTGACACAATAGACAGTCAAGGGGAATTGGCATAGGGTGCTAGCATATTGTCCTCCATAAGACAAGTTGACATTACTAAAAATGTTCTAGAGGCTTTGCGAAGGGAAATGGGCTTAATGTAGATGCAACTTCATGAGGTGACATTGGAGCATGATGCACTATGTGAAAAGTTGGCTACATGCTAAACCCTAAACCTTAAACCCAAACACATGTACCATTCGCAATGCCTAATCACTTTGATGGTGGCAAGGAAGAGATGTCCACAATGTAGGGCCCCATTTCATCGACACCTATATGAACAATTCAATCTTCAAATGACCATGCCACAACATTGGGAATACAACACATTTAACACACCCAATTGGCCACAAGCATGGGGCGTAGACATGAAATAGATTTGGAATGTTGGCATATTTGTTATCACATGGGGGAATTTATACAACGAATGGCAATATGACGAATCCATGATTCAAAAGGCATGTGAATTGTTGCACCCATCAATGACTAATACACGACACCATAGGTTTTATCAAATGTTTTGGAGGTGATGTAACCCAAGAACCAACAAGTTTGAATATTGTTTGAATATGAAGTGTGCTTGGTATAATATGATGGGGGAGGAGATTGGGTGGGTTCGCCATAAGCAATCTAGCCTGAAGACCAAGCCAATTTGGAAGAGATTAATGAAAGGTCACATTTGAAAGATGATGTTGTTTTTGCTTTATTAATTGCAATATGTCCTCACACAGTTGCAATGCTCAATGAAATAAATAATCTTCCTAGGTTAGACACAATTTTGAATGGGAAACCCATTGGGCTAGGAAATCGCATTAATCAACAAATAATATTGGGGAAAATAGTAATAGAAAAGATAATAGATCGTAGCAATGGGGTGAAGTGGAATTTGCCACTAGATGCAACATATGTACATTGTATAGTAATTTCAATATTGTACAAAATTGATATTTATGGGGCAATATGGACAAACAAATTGTTTCCCTTAAAAGTTTGTCACAATTAATGTAAACCTAGTTAACTACAATCATATGTAAAGTTTTACAAAAGAAAAATGAATTGGATGATTAAATATGGCCCATAATTGTTGAATATTTAACTTCATTGATAACAATGTGATTAGAATGATTGGAAAACATATAATTGTAACTATATGGCACTTCATTCAAAATGCCCTTGAAATTGAAATTTTGGAATTTGAATTATGGAAATGAAACTATCTTATATGAAATACACCAATTTCCAAATAGGATCCCAAAGTAGATGGTTACAATTTTTTTACCAAAAAAACATATAGTTGGAAGAAAATAGGTTTAGGCAACCATGTGGATTTGTATATAAAATTAAACCTATGTGTAAGTATTGCAAAATGCCAAATGCCTATGGAATCGATGCATGAATGGGTGGACCAATTCACCACACAACCAAAGTCCTTATTTACTCAAAATTTTGGAAATTAAAAACCATTTTATATTAGTTTACATTGATTTCCTACATTTTTTTCCATGTCATTAATGACACATCTAGATTTTTTATTTCTTTAAACATCTATGCAAAAAAATTGTGAAATATTTCCTCCTCCAATATGATATGGACTTATGAAAGAATGCTCCTAATTAGCCCATTTTAAAATCCAGAAGTGTAGTTTTTTAATTCAATTAATTATTTATTTGTTCCTACAGTTCTTTGATATGATATCTTACTAATTCCAAATCCTTAATGCACACCCCATGAGTCAATGGACTATAACATAGTCCATATATAAATGGTAGTCAAAGGTGCAATCCGTGTGTTTTGAGTTCAAAAGTCCATGGCATTTACAATTTTTAAAATTTTGTAAAATGACTTTGTGCATCATGTAGATATTCAAGTTAAGATTTTAAAACCAAGTCCATTTTAATAAACTTCAAGACTTATAAAGCAACATGGGCATTACAATGGCAACTACAAGGTAGAATTGGCGACATGACATCCAAATTGGTCCACCCATTCATTCATCCACCCTATAATTGTGAAGCCCTTATGATTCACCTAGGAGGATGATTAATGGCAAGTTTTGGATGTTGGGGTCAAAGCTCATGGTAGTCACTATCATTTGGGGCCTCAATTGTCTCATCAAAAATGTTAGTGTCATTGTCATCATCATCATTGTTGCACCCCTCCTCCACCTTTGAAATGTTTGTCCCACGCAAGGTTGTGATGATATTTTGCCCTAAATGTCTTGTCACAATTTGTTTGGTGAGGCACCATCCTTCAATATCCAAAATGCCATCATTGGTGTGTGGTCATTCATAATTATGTTTACCTACAAAAAACAATTATTGTTTGATTGGTGGGCCTCTTCCTTTGAATAAGTCAACATGTGGACTAATCTTCAATAGGTGATTGAAAACAATTCATGGAAATTACCACAACAACTAGTCTTGACCCCACAATTTCAAGCATTAAGGGTCTTGGATGTTGTAGGTACTAGTTGATTGGTGTGTGGTCAAAATATGAATCACTTTATATCGACTTCTCAAGTCTTGTAGCTTTAAGACTTGAAGGATTTAGATCCGTAACTTGGGGTACACTTGTGCTAGTGACCATATGCAAGCCCACGGGTGGTTCCAATGTAATATCCCCAATGTCATCAACTATAATATTGGGAGGATTGATGAGTGGGTCCATTTATATGTTTGAGGTGTTTATTAGTGTCTAGTGTGCGTTTGATTCTAGAATGATGATTCAAGTTAATGGTGTGTTTGAACTAAATGGGGGGAACATTTCCATGGAACCCATTAATTGCATGGGCGTGTGTTGACTTGGGGCCGTTGGAACATTTATAGCAAGGAGGGGGGGTGCATTAAATATTTGAATGGAATTTTTTAATAATGGCATGTTCAGATTTGCATGACCATTATCAAACCTTTGAACCTACCAAACTGTTAAAACAAACAATAATCTTGAAAATGGAATCCCGTCATCATTAGAAAATTCAAAGGGGTCATGTTTGATTTCATAATCCTCATATGGCTTGTCTAGAGCTATGGGGTCTTCGCCCAATGAGTCACTTTCAATTGCATTTTCATCAACAAGCGAATGTCCAATCTTCAAACAACATATTTTTTTCATACCATGCCATGGGGTTGACACCATGTCATTTTCGCAAGAGCTTGTTATTAGTATATATGTACACCAAGTCTTCCACCCAATTTTATGTTAATTGATTTTGCACTTTGCTATAAATAAATGAATATGAATTCCAATTTTGTTCGCAAGATGATGTGGAACACACTTGTGCCAAAATGCGATGGGCAATGGGTGCAAATGTGCATCAACTAGTTCCAATCAAATCCCACCACTCATATGGGAGCAAGTCTAGGTCCTTCACTGGGGGGGGTGTCAGAAAATGGACTTAAACTTTCAATAAAATCTGCAAAATACTTTAAAGCTAGTTCATAGGTAGTTAGGGTATTCATTGTTTTTTGCAAAACTTTGTTTAAGGCTTCCTTCACATCTGCATCATCATATAGGCAAGCTTCGCCCAATAAGTATGGATTGAGAAAGGCCCAAGTGCATAATGTAAGTCGATCGTCAACATCTTCCACCTTTAGTAAGATTCATCTTTAATCACATTTACAAGGTTTGATGGCAATTTCAAATGGTGGATCTTGTAATGATAAAACATGTCGTTTTAATGTTTTCACGATAAGCCATGCCGTCCCCATGCAAGGTTATTTGCCATCAAATGTTCTCAATGATACTAAAATCAATTCCACCATGTGCACAAAATTGGCACAAGTATCCCAAAATTCCTCCTTCATGTTAGTTCAAACAAATTTCACCTTGGTGAGAATTTTTTTTTACGATGGTTGCCATGCAATAAGTTAACAAAAGTTATTGAATTAGGATTGGCAATTGTTTGCTCAATGGTAGGTCTAAGCTTAAACAACCTCTCAACCATTAAAAAATTAGTTGCACACCATGTTTCAATGGGGTTTAACATTAAGTTGGTCTCATAACAACAAAAGGTTGCTAGTGGTGCATGGTGTTGTTGTATGAAAGAAACAATAGTTTTCTTTTTTTTCATAATTTGTTTCACTTGTGTTGTTTTTCCCCAATCTTCCAATAGCAAGTTCAAACAATGAACATCACAAACTTGAAAATAAAGAATTGGAAAATGACAAATTAGAAGGTTAGGCACATTTCTCATGCTCGAAACATTGTCTATACAAATTTGTACAACGTTGTTGAGTCCAATGGTTTCAATGTATTCAACCAATGCATTACATATTTTATGGGCATCCTTATACTCCCTAGTTATGTCAATGGAACCTATGAATACATCACCACTTGGACAAAGAAAATAACATTTAACAATGGATGTCGTGCAACATTGTCCAACCATTAAAACAAATGGTTGCTCCATATTTGTGAATTGAATTTCGCATCTTTACAATTACTTGTTTGGACACATCCACCTTGGATTGTTTTATCAAATATGTGCACAATCCATGGTATGATGGGTGTTTATAATAGGTTCAAAATCTAGAGGTTGTTTTCATAACTTCTATGAACGTCAAGTGTTGCACAACATTGAAGGGGATGCTTGCCTCAAAAAAAAAATTGTCACTTCTTGTCCAAATTTTGTTTTTTGGTTGAATTCAACTCCTCTGGCAATGAAACTTGTCAAAAGGTTCAAGTGTGGCTATTTGTGGATCTATTAGAACCTTTTGTGTTGTTTGTAAGGGGATGAAAATTCAAGCCCCTTCCACCTAAAACAGAAAAGGAAAATTTCCTTCCATTGAAGGATTTGTTGTTTCAATGGCCATGTCCTTTGTTCACCCATTTGAAATATGGGCTAGTACTTCCATGTCATTTAGTGGTGGAGGGACAAGTCCACCACATTGGGCAAATAAGGCCTTCACCCCTAGATGTGCTATTGAACACATTGAAACTCCAACTCACCCATCGCCATCATATTGATAGCCCAAATGGAAGAACATTTTATCCTTGTAATATGAAATAACATTGTTGTAAAACTTGCATTCCACCTTCCCTAACTTGTCATGTGGCATCAAATACCATGGACTCCACATGTTTTGCCTTCCTTCCATCGATAAAACATTGTACACAAGAACAATAGGTTTGATTAATATAATTAAGTTATTCAATAATAAGATCAAACTCCACCTTCAAGGCTACAATTGAAATTCAACATTTCGTTGCTAATCATGTGGTGATTGAATTTTTTTCGGTTGCCACATGATTAACAACCAAAAAAATAAAATTGCCTTAGGGTTTATGGCAATTGAAACAAGTCCAATTTTGGTAACCCATAAGCTTGCCCTGGGCAACTTAAGAGTGCCTTTGACTTAAATTGACCTCAGGTTGACTTAGGTTGACCCTATACTGATGTGACGTAAGGGTGCGTCTAGGTCTAAATGCATCCGGCACGTCATGACGGATGCACATACATTGTGACAACCCTGACCAAAGCAGGCAACAATTTGAATTTGATGAGAGAAAGAAGGACTAAAGCAAACAATAGTTCAAAGAGAGAGATCGAAGGACTAAATTAAACAATAACTTGAACTTGAACTTGAGGAGAGAGAGAAAAAAGGACCAAGGCAAGAAGTAGCTTGAGTTCAAGGAAAAAAAAGAAAAAAGTACTAGGGTAGGCAAACATTCGAGCTCGACCTCAAGGAGAGGATATAAAGAAGGACCAAGGTAATAATAGCTTGAGTTCGAACAAAGTAAAATGGACTGGGGCAATAGTAACTTGAGTTTGAGCAAAGAAATAAGGACAATGGTAGCAATAGCTTGAGCTTGAGGAGAGAGAAAAGAAACAAGGCAATAATAGTTTGAACTCAATGAAAGGATAATAAAAAAGACCAGGGCAATAAGAGTCCAACCTCGAGCTCGAAGAGAAGAAAGTGAAAAGGACCAAGGTAGCAATAACTTGAGCTCGAATAGAGGAAAAGGAGGAAAAAACCAATGGAATAACAACTCGAACTCAAGGAAAGGAGAAAAAAAGAAGGACCATGGTAACAATAGTTCAAAGAGAGGAAAGAAAGGAGGAAAAAAGAAGAACCCAAGGTAAACAATAATTGAGTTCAAGCTCAAGGAGAGGAAAAAGAAAAAAAAACCAACGCAGTAGCAATTTGAAGAGAGGAGAGGAAATGAGAAAGAGTGACCAAAACAATAGTAGTTCGAAGAAAGGAGAGGGGGAAAAAAGAAGGACCATGGCAACAACTCAAGGAAAGGAAAGGAGAAAGAAAGAAAATGATTAGGGCAGCAACATTTTGAGCTTGAACTTGAGGAGAAGAGAAAGAAATAAATACTACAAGCAAGGGTTTAGAAAGAAAGACTAAGAGAGGAGAGGAAAGAGAGAGAAGGACCAAGGCAATAGTAGCTTCACCTTGAGCTCAAGGAGAAGATAAAAAGAAAAGGACCAAAGCAAACAACAATTTAAAGAGAGGAGAGGAGAGGAGATGGAAAAGGACAAGGGCAACAACTCGAGGACATGAAAAGACAAGAGAAAGAAAAATGGACCAAGGCATTAGTAACTTGAATAGAAGAGAGGAGAAAAAAAAGACCAAAACAATAACAATTCAAGGAGAAGAAATGAGATGAGAAAAAAAAAGGCCACGACAATAGCAGCTCAAAGAGAGGATAGGAGAAAAGAGAAAATGACGCGCTCTCAAGTTCTTTGATAGACTCAAATGTGAGTTTGAGGTGAAAATAACGAAAAAGTAAGGAGTTGGGGACACGCTCCTTAACTTGTAACACTTTGGGGGTAGAAGGGCGTGTTGGAACTCCGGGATGGGACTAAAAAGAATGACAAGCAATCACTCCCTCACATGGACCTTCGGGATGGGACTAAAAAGAATGACAAGCAATCACTCGCTCACATGGACCTCCGGGATGGGACTAAAAAGAATGACAAGCAATCACTCGCTCACATGGACCTCCGAGATGGGACTAAAAAGAATGACAAGCAATCACTTGCTCACATGGACCTCTGGGATGGGACTAAAAAGAATGACAAACAATCATTCACTCACATGGACCTGCACAAAACCAAATAATAAGTTGGTTAATGCAGAACTGGAGCACTTCTGGTGCTAGGACGAGCCACGGGCAAATTTAGATTCATAAGATTTACCACGGCTCGAACTTGGGGGAAGCCACCACCTTCCCCGTTACAGTATACTTTGTGCATGGCCATAGGACTAACACCCAAATGTCATTTTGTCCCGAGACTCCCAAGTGGGAATCTCGAAATTCCCACAACTGGGACTCCTACGACTTTGGGGGCCCATAACTTTGCGTGCAAACCTCCGATTAAAATGAAGTCTAAAGCAAAGGTGTAGCCCTCATTGAGAGCTTTTCAATGGTATGTTGCATAGCACCTGCATGCAAGGAAATTGGGGCGATTCCCAACTTTTAGTGGTCGGAAGTCAAATTGACTCCCGGCCCTTTTTTTGCCCTAACTTGTGTTTTAGATGTCCAAATGGGTTATGTGAGCCCAATTTAGACATCTACGTTCCAAGATCTTTTCAATGGTATAAAAAACTCTTCAATACATTGGGTTTTGACCCCTATAATTGCTCTTTGAAAATTTGGGAGTCCACCGGGACTCCAACTCCCAAAGTGGAAGTTCCCTTGGGATTGTGAGGGTTCATTCCCTCACACTTTCCTTCACTCCCAGGCTTCCTTCTTGGCCCGCAACCTTGCAAACCCTTGCCTTGGTCGTGAGCCCAAGGCTAGGGTTGCGACAAAAAAAGACCAAAATGGCAGCAACTTGAAGAGAAAAGAGAAAAAGAGAAAGAAAAGGACCAAGGTAGGTAGCAATCAAACTCAAGCTCAAAGAAAGGAAACAAAAAAGGACCAAAGTAGTAACAGTTTGAACACAAGCTCAAGGAGAGGAAAAAGAAAGACTATGGCAACAGTTCTTCAAACTCGAATTTGAAAAAGAAAAGGACCAAGGTAGGTAACAATGGGAGTTCAAGCTCTTGCTCAAAGAGAGAGAGAAGGACTAAACTTGTAGCACAAAAACTTTTGTTCTCCCTTGGCTAGTTCAAATGTTGTGCTCCATACTTACATCACACACAAGGCAAACATGAGCATGGATAATGGAGCAAATCCCAAACATCAACAAGTCAAACATGGTCAAACCTTGCAAGGAGAAACAACCACATGACTGAGTTCAAGAGGCTTAGCTCCAAGTGCACATCTCGAGCCCAAAGTGCAAACATTGTCATTGCAAAGTTGCTAAGGTCAAAAGAAGATGAAAGAGATTGTAATGGGAAACCTAGCGACACCTCCAAGCTTTGAGGACCAAACCAAAAGGAGTTGACTAAAGGAAATGAGAGAGATCGTATTAGGAAGCCATGTGATGCCTCCAAGTGTTAGGGGAATTAAGGTTAGTGTTGTGGAAATTAAGGTTTAGAGAACAAAGGAACACCCATCACCATGGATGTGAAACCCTATTTGAAATTTTGGATCCTAACTATTGATGGTTGATTTACAATTTTACATAAAAATTTGTCTATTTCTCCCTTCATCCAATTTTGAATATAAGACATGTGGTGTTTACTTTCATCAACTTTATTACGAAAATAGGATCAAAGGTGTTTAATCATAGGCAATCCTTTGTTTGTTGGCTATTTTTTCCAGCAATTAAGTGTGTCTGACTTTGGGACATGATATCTTGTTCTATTTTCACTCAAATGACAAGAAATAAATGGTGTTGGGAGGGCCAAGAGGTGCTCTACAATTCATCTTTAGACTCCATGGTCAATTGAGGTACTCCTAGAAAGTCCAAACTCTCTCTAAACCTTTAAGTGTTTGGTTATGGGTTGTTCTACCCTACCTTGCTTCATAGATAAAATATAAACTTGCCTAATCAGGCAAAAATCAATCTTGGACTAGGTTTGGTGGAATGAAAGTTTTAAAAAGATCCAATACCAAGACTCCTAATATGAACATTTTGAAAAGTACCCAACACCAGCACCAAGTTGTTACAAAAAGCTGTTACTCAAGATCAATGAAAAAAACAAATTCAAACCAATGTTGTGTGTGTAAATGTCAATGGTTGTATATATGGCATGTAAATCATGTGTAAGTGTAAATGATTTACACTTACATGTCCAAACTTCTTACACTTACACAACGTTGTGTAAATGTTTTGGAAAGTGCAAATGTATATACTAAGGTCATTCATAATGTCATCTTGTTTTTGGGCCGCCTTTCCCAAAAAAAATTTACATTATTTTACATGACATAAAACAAATTTACACTTAATATTAGACATTACACAGAATGTAAATAAATTTCATTATGGGATCTACACTTACATGGAGTAAGTCTCAAACCATTTACACACACAACACGGCTTCAAACCACCAAATTTAGCAATCTCATTGGTTGAGAAAATAATCTTGAGCCTTACAAACAACCCTATTCTATAAAACATTGAAAATAATGGTCTTTTTCTAGCATTGATTTCATTGATTCTCTAAATTTCTCTTAAACCTACCAAATTTTATTACATATTTAATTTAATTGTCAGTTCACTCAGGATAACTACAGAAAAGAAATAAATCAGACCACCAAATCCAGCAATCTAATTAGGCATAGCAACTTTTCCTGCACACCTACACACAAGCCTGTTCAACACCTTCTTTCTTTCTGTGAAGACCCGGATGATACCCGTCGTCACTCTGCCCGCACCCCCCTTCCCCTTTTGGGGTATCTCAAGCTTTGGGTGCACGACAAATCTAGGGTTTGTTGTTTTGTTTGCGGGAAGCTCGTGAGAGGGGAGAGCGCTTAAGCGAAGGAAGCACGCTCGATCGATCGATCGATCTATCTATCCACAGAGAAAGACAGAGAGGAACAAGGGGTAGCGATGAGGGACGATGTGGCGTTGTCGTTCGATGGAGCGGAGCCGTTCAGAGGGCAGAGGCCAAGGGCTCCTGCTGGGCAGATGGCAGGAGGGCAGGGGCCGATGGGGAGGAACGGAGCGTCTGTTCTCCCTTTCATGCCTTTCGACCTTGGAGCTCCTTCATCAGGAAATGTAGCTCCACCTTCAGGCCGTCTTTCCTACGGCGGAGGAAGCGGAAATGGATTCGGCGCGTTTGAAGACGAGCTGCCGCTTCTTGAAGGTGTGTGTGTGTGTGTGTGTAAATCAACTCTTGTTCATAAGCCTAGCCGCTTCTCGAGTTCTGTGTGTGTATGTGTGTGTGTGTGTCTCTCTCTCTCTTTTCCTACAAAAACCGTCCACGACATTCTTATTATCAGTACCCTAAATGCACACGGCGAAGAAGCTGAGTATACCTATATCGTAGAATCTTTCTTCAATGCAGATGTCAGGAACACAAGCATCTGCATTCTCCAACACAGTCGAGGTTCATAGTTACAACTGAGTTCAGAATCAGGTAAGAGCGTCCAGTAGTGCTTTCTTTTCTTTTCTGTCCTTTTGTACCATGGTGTGCATAGCTTTTGTGTGTTTGAGGCTATGTTATCACCTCACAATGCAAGAAGCTGATTGATTGTCCACTCTGAAAAAATGGTTAAGTTCAAAAAGGCATCCTTTGAGAGAGAGAGAGAGAGAGAGAGAGGTTGAAGTAATCATTATCATGATGGAGCTCTAGAATTGCTCAAGAACAAACAAAGATTGGCTGGCAAAATCTTATTCCCTTTTTTGGTTCAGTCCTTCGATTTCTCAACTCTTTTATACAAAGATCAAGCCTATCAGATTTGCAATCTAGAGAATAAAAGTTTTGATATGATGCTCAAGTCCCCCATCATCCTCAGTAAGAAGTTTGTAGGTGATCTGATAGTTTCTGATATCTCTGCTTTCTCCAGCTTTGCGCTATCTAGCTAGTCAAAAGACTCTCCAGCCACAGCATATATCATAGACCCTTTTGTGAGCTTAATTGTGTATGCCTAATGCTTTTCTGCTGCGATCTTTGGAGACTCAGAAATATCCTAGGAGTACAATAGCTTAAGCTTCAATGGTTTTTAGTAAGCTCTCTCAACCCAGAGTATCCAAGTTTTTGACCAGTGTTGGGCAGGTACCAGGCTGGAACCCTAGTATATAGGTTGATACTGGTACTGTTATCAAAGGACTGACCACCAGACTAGTATATGGCGCAAGGCAATAGCAACCTCATACCAATACCTGCCTGGTAGGGACATAAGGTAAATACCTGCCTCTTGTACTAGTGTCTACCTGGTAGGGGCTTGAGGTAATACCTGCATTAGTCTCAATACCAGGTATGTACCTGCCTCATTCATACCAGTCAAAAATCAGCCTGGGACCCTAATAGGACCAGGCTGTTATGAAAGTTTGAAAAGAGATCCAATACTAGGCTGGTATGAAGTTTTAAAAAGAGATACCTGAACTTTGAAAAAACAGGTGCAAGACTATTACCAGCTGGTATGTTCAAAAGTCGATACCTGCCCAACACTGGTTTAAACATAAGTCATATGCCTTGTGTGGATTCCAATAGGCAATTGCTATTGAATTGGCAGTTCTATAGGATTTTCAGGCTCTGTTTTTAGTAGCTCCAAAGAGTTTCTTTGGTAACTGAAATGGCAAGTGTAATTGGTCTGCTTAAGAGTAAAGGTTATGCTTTAAAGTTTCTACTAGTTTGGAGTAGAAGTTTTCTTAACAAGCAATTTTCTTTTTTCTTTTTTTGTGCTTAGAATCTTCAAATAATTGATCAAGAACTTCTTAGTCCTAAGTGGGGAGCTTTCCAAAGCCAGTTTTTTTGTCCTGAAATGACCAAAATAGCTTTGAAAGTTCTCCATTGTTTCTCTCTCTCTCTCTCTCTCTCATTATCTTTGGTTGTTTTGGTTGTGGTTCCAGGCATCCCCACTTTTATTAGAATGTAGACCTGAACCCCTGAGCCCTGGAACTTGATGCCTGGGGTGTGGAATAGAGCTCAAGTAGTAGCAGTCACCTGTCATAACAGCTATCACTGACTAAGGAATCCCCTTCTTTTCTACCTGCATGGGTGAGGTTCTTCATAGTTGGAAAGTGCAGAGACTGATACCTTTATTCCGTGATGTGGCAGAGCTTGGGATCAACATTCCACAAATCATGCGAAGAACTATTACAGTTTTGAACCCCTTCCGCATAAATCCGGATCTTCATGAGGATGCTGATTTGTCAGGGCCCATCATATTCTGTGTCCTATTTGGTGTATGCCAGCTTCTTGCTGGTAAACTACATTTCGGAGTGATCTTAGGGTGGACAACACTGGCTTCTTTGTTCTTGTACATGGTTTTCAATTTGTTGGCAGGGAAGAATGGCAGCCTCGACTTGTATCGGTGTGTTAGCTTAGTAGGCTACTGTCTCATTCCCATGGTGCTGTTTTCTGCACTATCAATATTTGTACCTGGCAGGTGCAGAAAAAATTTCCTCCCCTATTTTCTCTTACTTAATTATGTTTCTTTACACAGAGATGCCAGAACATAATTCCATTTAAATTGCTTCTTTCCACTCCTGCAGTCTTCGCATATGGAGATTAGCTAGTTAGCTTAAAGCTAAACCCACCCCTAATTGTCATGTTTGGCATTGGAAATGGATAATTCACTGGCATGAATACAGCCATTATTGTTCACAGTTACACTGTACTAAGTGTAGTTGTGGGGATGTGCAGGGGGCTTGTGAAACTAATTATGGCTGCAGTAACAGTGCTCTGGTGCACGCGGTCATGCACAAGCTTGATGGCTGTTTTGGTTCCTCATGCTGATGAGCATAAAGTGTTAGTGGCATACCCATGCGGTTTGATCTATATGGCATTCTCACTTCTTGTCGTATTTTAGTGCATTTCATTTTTTGAACTTTGTCCTCAATGTGGATTGGGCATTTTTAAGCCTCAAGATCCTGTAATCACAGGATTGTCCATTATATGCATTTGTTCACCTCATGCTTATTCTTAGTACAAGAGGCAAGCCACCAACTCTACCATTGTTGGTAAAGAGGATGGAGCTTTTTTTAGCACAGGAAATTGAGGGTCTGAAAGAGTGCAAAGCCATTAGGTACACAAATTCTTTCTTTTTCTGGGACCTTGATGTTTCTTATTGGTCAGGGTTTATCCATATTGATCAGCATCAGCAAGATGTTCGGGACACTAGGGTATATAAATTTCAAGATTTGAATTGTCACATTAACTCCTCTTTGCTTTTAAATTCATTTCAGGAAATGTGCCTAGTGTGAGGTCCAGCCCTAAACACATGGTATCTGCATAGTTGATGGATACGTTTCTGCAGTGGATCTTGAGGTCCAACTTTGGAAAGCATCTACATCAGCATAGGTTCATGCTTTCTCACAAAGCTGTTCTGCTGTCTGTATTTTGTATTTTGTATTGCAGACTCCTTGCACTCTGCAGCAGCTTCTTAGTTTCTTGTCACTGCCAAACTGGTTGAAGCTTATATTCAAAGCTCCTGCACATTTGTTGTATTTCTTTTTTGACACTTTGGGACAAAGACTCTTTTGAAGTCAGCCATGTTCACTAAAATGTCTTGTGAGTTAAATTGTGCTTCTAATTGCTTCTCTTGTAACTTAGATTTAGCTGGAAACCAAAGTCCTCAAGGTATTTCCTGTGATATCTTTGATAGATGAACTCAACCAGTGTATGCAGGTATTGATAGGACCAGTATGGCTCATGTTAATTGAAATATCTCTATCACTGGCAATATGAGTAGTCAGTTTTTACAGGTTCTGGAGGATGTATAGTTCTATAGTTTTTATTGTCTCTCAGATGATCAGTCTTATTGTCGTTCTAAAGAATAAAGCCTACCTTTGAAGGATCTGTGTAAAAGGGCTAGAGTTTTGCTCAATAAAGAGGAATTTCTTCTTGGAATTTTTGTGTTTGGAGAGCTTTCCAAATGATTTTGAATAGAGCCTTTTAAAGAAGGAGCTGCGTGAATTCCACTTGGTCTTTCATTCAGCTTTGCTCTCTTTTGTTGGGCCATGCATCCACGCAAGGACTACACATTCAATTGGATCTACAACACCCTCAATGCTAGAATTGTCAAGTTGACTAATTAACACTTATTTCCATAAGATGATGGGAATGTTTCAATGATACAAATCAACTTAGAAACTCAAAAAGAAGAAGCAATAGTGTAATTTCCTTGGCCCTTTTTGTATAATGCATATGAGTTTCTACAGATGTGACATATTTCTTTTTTGTTGTGCATTCCTAACATAGAAATGAACTAATCCTTCTCCATATATATATATATATTTGGTATGGTTTTAGTGTAGGATTGTCAATTAGGTGAGTATGATCTTGTTTATCAACCACTTGTTCCCTATAGCCCTAAACTCCCTTATGAATTTATGATCGAGATCATAAACTACAAGAACATTAATGTCATAAAAGGCATACAATTGTACAGGTTTATGATCTTTGTGTGCATGCACTTGTATGACATATGAGTTTGTGTATTGGTTTTAACAAACTATTACACAAACATCCACATGCTTCGAAATGTGGAACCAATTGAGAACCAAACTGTTATTTCTCTCTCTCTCTCTCTCTCTCTCTCTCTCTTATGTTGATGTAGGTTCTTCCCCCAATGAAAATAGGTTTTGAATTGGATAAGAAATCCACATGGGTTTTCTCATATTATAAAAAATCTCTATCCATTGAGAAGAAACATATGTTATTTTATTGTTGGACATAGATTTTGAATTAGACAAGAATTGACATCAATGTGGTATTTCTATGAAAATGAAAAAATGTGTGTACATTAGCATGGAATAACAAACACATACAACGATGTATGGGAACCAATGAATGAATGAGCAAGTAACATGTAAGTTTTGTCAAGGAAACAATTGATGAAAACTTGCCAAAAGTAGACCTTTTTCCTATTCAATTGATAAATTACCCTTGGCAAATAGTGTTGTATTTCATAATGTTATCAAATGTCACACATGATCGTGTTTGAAGTTGGAAACTTTGGATCTTTTGACATAAATGTCATCACTTGAGATAGAGTCGGAAAATATGGATTGGAGGGGGCAATGTTCACAATGCGGTGCAACAAGATAAACCAAACAATTTTTTTTGGGATTAATTTGCAAGTTTAAACTCCTTTCTCAATTTTTACATCTAAATTATTATGAAATGGTTTTTTTGTTTTTTGTTTTGGTTTGAAACCTACATATAAATAAGTCGTTAGTCATATGGAAATATATATATATATATATATAACTTGGGCTTTACATTGCTGTACAATAACAATGACAATTTACTAGATTTAAATAAGGGTCATATGCAACCCATAATAGGTATGGTGGGTGTTTGGAAAATGGAGAGAAATTATAAACAAGTTGTTCAAGGTTGAGTCCAAATGTTATATCAACTCCATACATTATTATGGAAAACTTCAAACGATGAATTGTCTATTTGTTGCATGAATTTTGTATCTTTATGCAATAGATGTTCAACATTAATTGTGTTAGTTAATAATTATATAGTTTCATCTATTAAACTTTTCATGATTAGTGTTTTTGAATCATGTATTGAGTAGTGTGGTCCTAGATTGGAGGCATATATTTTAACTAATATCCAATGATTGTTGTTTATGAAAATGTGTTGAATTTTTTTAATTTAAGCATATATGGATTTTTTTATGTTGCATACATGTGTTGTTGGTAACCTAATGATTGTAATTTTTGTACATATGACATTTGCATCGTGATTGCCAAATGAATTGTTCAACCATCTATTTAGGTTGAAAAGTGTATTTTCATCATCTTTAGTTAATTGGAGTTCTTCGTGCCATAGTCAATAACTAATCAACAATGCCATCGTCTAAATTGTCATCTATCATAATCCAATGATCTTTTTTTTGTTGTAGGTTTTGGAGGGCAATGTTTGTTTTGATTTGTTTTGTTGTCTTTGGTTGTATTATGTTTTGAAATAGGTGTCAATGTTTCTAAATATACCTTTTTGAATTTAACTTTATGTATGTCCTAGATAGTTATATTTCATAATATTATGAGTCCATCTATCAGTAAAAATATGGTGCACTAAACCAAAATGGATGTTATAATCAATATTTTTTGCAAGTGATGAATGTAATTAAAAGTTATTGAATAATCGTATTGAATTTCTATGGTTTGAATTCAAATATGTGTAATAGTTTAAATGTGTAACATAATGCATTAAAAAAAATTGCAATTAAAAATAATTATGTTGTATTTAAGTTTGACTTAAAGATATGTAGATTTATTTTGTTACAAATTACAAATATGAATGTGAACTTGTTTCCCATGGAAAAATGTGAAATTTTAGATTTCAATAACACAACTTGATCAAATATATAGATGACATGCAAAAATCAAAATTTGAAGAATGAATTTTTTTTGCATGGGCATTGTAAAGTGAAATATTTTTAAAAGTTCATAATCGACATAAAAATGAGGAATTAGAAAAAAGAAATTAAAAATAATGTGTTTGTGTAATCAATCTTAACAATGGTGTGAAGCCAATGATCTTATTCAAGAAGGCCTAAGGCACAATGAATATCTAAACAATTATTTTATTCAAACATAACTATGATTGGAAAAATGAATGAATGAATGAATGAATGAAGTAAAAGAAAAAATTCATGTTGATATTAGCATTATAATAAACTCATATAGGGAAAAAAAAAAGAAAAAAGGATATAGATCAAGGTGATTGAATCATTTTTAAAAAAGTTATAAACTTTCAAAAATTACTATAATGCTAGGGCTTGGAATTGTGAAAGGGCTAACAAAGGGATTGCCAAATTTGTGTACTCATGTGTGAATTTTGTTTTTTCCAAAATTGGTCCATCGCGCTGTACTTTCACCCCTATGAAACATAGGTTTGATGATGTTACATATGTGTTGTGCATGTTCCATGGCACATTGTCAAGTGATTGGCATGGGTTTATTATTAGGTGTTCAAATGTTTGTCCTTGCATTTTGGAATCTATGAAACAAAAAGTTGGTGCAATTGACAATTAATATCTATTGATTGTGAATATTTGGTAGGTGTTTGATTTTGATATGTGATGATTTTATTGGAAGCTCCTTGAAATTGGTACCATTGGTATGACATTTTTAGAGCCTCAAATGTTGTGTTTCTTAATGAATTCACTAAAATATTGATGGGGGGATGCATTATTACCTCTTCTTATATCCTTCTAGGATATGTGAAAAATATATTTTCAATGTAATTAATGCTCCCATTGACAATTCATAGTTCAGAATCTAAATTTTTCATTATAATCATTTTCATTTCTTTGTAAATTAGAAGGAAAGATGCAAAGTATTGAATCTTACTTGTGAACATCATTTATCTTATGATGTACTTGATATTGTTATTATTGGGCATTTTTTATACATGTCAATTGCTATAATAGTGTGACATTTTTGTTTTCATGTTTTTGAATGCATATCATTTCACAATTCATTCTAAATGGACTATAAGTTCACATTTAAAATAAATATGAAACATGTTTTCAAGAACTAAAATTTTGAATTTAAAATATTATCAATAACATATTGAATGTTTTTGTTTTGTTTCATTTGTTTTATTATCATAACACTATTTGGCCAAATGTAATTTTCCCAAGGGCTTTTACCTATGACTTTTCTTTTGAGTTAATTTTGCGAATACAAAAAGTGGTGCGATATTTGTTGAATATAATGATGTGTTAATGATTGGAGGAAATTGTAAAAAATCTCCCATGAATATTATGTTAATGCTTTTGAATGGTAAAATATTGAACATTAATTTCCAAGTTCTAAATGCATTCTAATAAGTAGAGTACAACCTACCATTGACATTTCATCAAATAATAATAAATTATATATTGGGCTATATGTTTGTGACTGAATCGGGTTTTCTTTTGGTGGTGTGTTTGTCTATTAAAAACACCAATAAAGAATGGAACATTGTTTAATTTATTAATAAGGTTGCATTTGTATTGTATGTTACAACATGGAACTTTTGTTGATTTTCCATTTTTTATAAATATTTTTAGACAACTCTAATTATTTTTGTTTTATTAATACTTATCGCACCTCCTACATACTATAACAATTGATTATTTTAAGTATTCTCAATGAAGTTTTTGAATGAAATAGTATGTAATTTATTTAGCTTGTATTTTAAAAAATTCAAATTAATAATGGTGATTTTTATTTTATTTTTGCATATCATTTTCAATATTGTGTGATTGCATGTTGTTAAGTGGTAAATGATGTAGTTCAAGTTGTGAATTTTGATTTATGTTTGCATGGGTCATTTTTTAGTGCAAATGTAATTTTTTTGATGTTGATATATCAAGGTTTGGCATTTGTGTATGTTTTAAATTATGATTCCATTATTTCAAAGTGTTTGGTAATTTCTATGATGCAAGTATTAATAATGCTTGTGCTATATAATAAATACATTTTATTTCTATTTGTTCAATGATGTGTTATGTTCAAACAATTAGGGTCATTATTTTGTGATGGTATTGTGTAACTTTGCATAACTAGTATCTTTATAACTTTATATTCATAAAGGTTATGAGTGTTTGATTGGAGCTGTTCATTCCAAAATTTATGATAATAGATCTTGATTTTATTTATTTTGTTGGAGAATTTGTAAGGATGTAGAGAATCTAACTTATCAAGTTTTTGTTGGTAGTTGACCCTAAATTTATGTATGATATATTGTTGATTTTGATTATTTTTTATCAATTGTGAATGTTTCATAATTGCTAGCACTCTCATTATCGTTTTTGCTTGGACATTTTGGTTGTTTTTTTGTTTTGTTGCCCATGTAAATAAACTTTATCAAGGTATGTAAATGAAATCATAATCAATTAAATGATTTGGTAAGTTCAACAAGTAATTGATTGCTCTAGTGCTTAATATTTCTTGTTAGCTTTGGATTATATTCAAAGCACATATAACAATTATCGATGTTTATCAATTGAATCATAATTAGAATTTAGGTGTTCAATTATTGTTTGAGTTTTTTGTGTTGTAATTGGCAAAAGAGAATACATGGGTGAAGTGTAAATTGATGTATTTGTAATGTAATATGTTATGTAATATCTTTGCTAGAAGTTTTATAAATTTAAAATCATGATTTGTCAACAATATCCATGGACTTGCATTATTTACCATTTGTTGATTCATTTTATGTGTAATAATCCAATTTCAACATGAAAATGGGTCTCATTGACTAAAGGTTCAAGGAAGCCATAGCTTCATAATTTTTTTCATGCATTGGTATCTATTTTATAAAATATTGGATTACAAACATGTTGACCACATATATTGATTAATTTATATATGTTATTTTGAAAGAGTCCTAGAAATGTTTTGTTGTGAGTATCAAGGGGCCTTCTGATGCATGGATGTATGTGATCAATATTGTCATTGATGCAATTTGTCAATATCAATGTTTTGCATGAATTTTATTGATTGATGTCTCATTACATGATATCAATTAAATATTTAATCATGTTATTTCAAATTTTATTATTATCACGCAATGTTTGTATGAATGTGTTGGGATTCAAAAAATTGTTTAGGCATAATAATGTATGGACATGTAAGTTGCCATTTATTTTTTTCATTCACAACATCCATAATAAGCTTTCATGTGACCAAGTATGCCAACATTGTTGTCACATAAATGTTTTATGTCTTTCACTTATAACATGTATTTGAAAATAACACCAGTAATAGTGTGAAAAAATATAGCTTGAACTTTTGCATTGTTTTGTTCTATTCAACATGTTTATGTCATAAAAAAGGTCAAGGTTGATTGATGTTTTGTTTGCTCAAAATTGTTAACAAAGGATGATTAACAAATGTGGGATTTAGTGTGAAAAATAGACTTGGTGTTCCCATGAAATTTATCATATTGAAATTATGGTTTAAAGGTCATGACATATTTGCTAGAAACTTTCAAATGTCTTGATAAATTGGAAATATTTTTCTTACAATGTATGTTTTGTGGGCTTACAATGATAGCATAAAAATTTGTAATTTGTATTTCATTGAAAAGTTCTCTCTCATTCATGTTTGATGATTTTGATACCATTAATTTAGCTCCAAGACAATTTGTTTACATTGTATTATGTTAAATAGAAAAATGAAAATAAATGACATTTTGAAAATTGGTAGAGTTTTTCATTTAAATTCATAAAGTGATTCACATGGGTTTATAATGATACTTTGATTGGCTTGTTATCCATTTTAGGAACACCAATTTAAAAAGGAAATAAGGTTGGAAACATGCATGTTATTAGGTTTGGGTTGTTATTTCATTGATCATTGCGGTGTGATAATTATAGGATAAATATGAAGCCTCTTGTCCACCTCACCTAAAACTTCCATAACTTAATATTGGGCAAAGATTGTACCAAAGTTTGGCTGGCACAACCTTTTTGATGCACCTTTATTGTCGAAATATGCCCCTTGTCATTAAATTGTGGTGACCCTTATGTAGCTAATTTAAGATGGAAACATTGACATTCCTTTTTTTCTACCAATGAATTAAAAATGCATGTACAACATCAGGAAGAAGAATAGGCATAGTTCACTCTCACAACAACACCTTCAAGTGAGTCCTGACGCACTCCCAACTCCTTGAAGGATTCAAATGTGAGTCCAAATGAAAAACAGCGGAAGAGGGAAGAGTCGGGATGCGCTCCCTAGTTCACAACACTTTGAGGGGAAGAGGGGTGTGTTGGAGCTCCGGGATGGGACTAGGAAGAATTGACAAGCTTATTCACTCACACGGGCCTGCACACAACCCACACAAAGTGGTTAGTGCATAGTTGGAGCACCTTTGGTGCTAGGACGAGCCACGGGCAACACGGACACACAAGACTCACCACGGCCCGGACTTGGGGGAAGCCACCACCTTCCCCCTTATAGTATACTCTGCACCTCTCCACGGGGCCCACATCC
>Ga0209208_10002355_pt1 | contig 27044 bp, 19 predicted proteins | sample S1TSphfallax_3_FD_187694 | JGI IMG/M metagenome (GOLD analysis project Ga0209208, IMG submission 187694) | Host-associated microbial communities from peat moss isolated from Minnesota, USA - S1T2_Fd - Sphagnum fallax MG (SPAdes) (version 2) | ecosystem: Host-associated > Plants > Peat moss >...
GTATATTCTATGAATAAGATACAAGAGCTTCTTTTTCTTCGAATCGCATCAGTGTGGAAGTATAGGACATGAGATGTGTGTTGTGTCATTGCTGTGTTGTTGTGTCTGTCAGTCTTTGAATCGTTGAGGATTAGAGAGATCAGCAAGGCATGGACGAGTTTTGGAAATGTTGAGGTGTCAGTAGGGGTGAGATCGATGTGGAGAACATGGACACCAGGGTCCGCAGAGGAGAGTACATGTGTTGTTAGATTTTCGGACCCCCTTCTTTTTTGTTTTTGTTTTGTTTTTTTTTCTTTGGACCCCTCCTACTTTCAAACCTCATAACTTTCTTATTTCTTATTCATTTTAAACGATTTAAAGCGCTATAGGAGCGCCACCTAAAGTCCTACAAATCGCATTGGAACTCTAATAGCAAAAAAACAACATAAAATTAACTTTCTGGATGTTTAAGAACCGGCCTTTGTAGTGTTCAATAGTTTTCTTTAAAAAGTTTTTGACCCCCTTTACTTTGGGGGGCCATAACTTTCTCATTTCTAATCTGTTTTCAATGATTCTTAGTTTGTTAGATGCGCCAAGAAGAGGGCTTCAAGTTTGCTTTGGACACCAAATGCAATAGAGCCCTGCCCTGGCTAGTATAATCTAATACAGTAGTTGCATGTAATGTGCAACTAGGTTGATTCATGAGATTTGCAATGGAATGTTTTAACCCATATCCTTTGACTTCAAATTCTATTTGGCTCAGCATATAACTATGAGCAATAGCTATGTATTAGCCAAATATTAAGTGCCATTGGGGATGAGTGAATGAAAAAAGCTTGACACTTGTGAAATGGTTAAACCTAAAAATAAAATCAGATTATTTTAAACCTACCTATATAACTTACGCCTAGCTACTTTTTAACCTACTTGCATATTTAATTAAACCTATTTAGTAGGGTTAAATTATTACCTACCTACCTATGCACCATGTGTGAATATCTTATTAACCATATATTGGACGATTTAGATTTCATTGATTAATATTTAAAATTTTAAAAATAGGTGGGTTTTGATTGCCATGTGTCACCATATAATTGGTGTTACATGAACACGTGTCAAATGGTCAATGAACGTTCAATGGTGTGCCACATGTCATCATCCTAGTGGCAGAAAATTCAATGATTGAGATTAATCCAATGAATTTTTAATTTTGAAAAAAAAAATTAAATAATGACACGTGTCCATAAGTTAGTTGTTTAATTTTTAAACATGTGTCATATTTTGATTAGTTGTATTGTAGTTGTAAGGAGAGTTGCACATAAGGTGCAACTACATTTGGATTTCTATGTATGTATGAACATGTATATTAAAACCATATATACATGTTGCATACGTAATGTCGCATGCAACTACATGTCATGTGCAACTTGTCTTATGCAACTACACAAATTTGCAGTTGCATGTGTCGCATGCAACTAAATTTTAGTTGCAAAACCCAAAATTTCTAGTAGTGTTAGTGGCCATTGGTGGTTATTCTGTTGTAAACCATTGGTGGTTATTTTATTGGTGGTTATTGATGGTTATTTTATTAATGGTTATTAATGGTTATTGTATTATAAGTTATTGTTGGTTATTATATTACAACTATTGATGATTATTTTATTATAAATTATTGTTTGATATTCTATGTTATAATATCATAAACTATTGGTAATTATTATATTACAGGGTATTTAAAAATATTTTTCATAGGTTATTATTTTCTATTCTAAGTTATTTCTACCTTAGGTCATTATATTTTGTTTTATATTATTTTAAGTTATTATACTTAGGATAAAATAATTTATAATAACATAAAGTATAATGACTTTGAATAATGTAAAGTATAACTTGAAATAACATATATTAATTTAAAATAAAATAACTTGAGGTATAGCCTAAAGTTATTGAATAATTTAATTTAGAATAATTTAAAAGCTTATAATAAACTAATTAAGATACCTTAAGGTAAAATAACATATAATAATTTAAGGTACAGTAATTTATAATAGCCTATAATAACATAAAATACAAGTTAGAATAATTAAAATAGTTTAAAACAATATAGGGTATATCATAAAGTAGCATAGATTAAAAAAAAATTAAACATAAAAATAAACTTATTTATTATAGTAAATTGTAATAGTGAATTATGTTAACTAGTAATGAAACATGATGTTTACATAGTGATATTATAGTGAAATAACTTTCACTAGGGTGAAATCAGTAAAATGCAATGAAATTATTTCACTTTTAAGCTAGTAAATTGCACCCCACTTTGGTAATAGTGACAAGACTAGTATTTGGCATATTTGGCCAAGTTGTGGTCCATCCTTCCATGGATGTGGATGGCCCTTATGATCATGTTTGTGTTTTTTGAATTTGTTGAATTGTCTCCACCATTGATTGCTTCAACCGTTCTTCTTTCTCCTAATTAGTAACATTTTTTGTATTTCATGGCTCTTTATCCTTGAGCACCTATTTTTCAATTATGTTGCTTCTTATGGCAACATTAACATTCAGATTTGTAATGATTATTTGTGTCTTAGCAACAAGTTGAACCTTTACTATTGTCACAAATTTCTCATGAAACATTTTTTACATTTCAACAAACTTTGGACAATCTATCATTTTATGTCCATTCAAACCATAGATGTAACATGTTTATGAAGATGTCTTCTATGTTTTTTGATTTGGTTGTGTTGCCTTTGTGGTTGCCAATGTGGTTTGTTCTTTCTTCTTTCTACATGTCTCCACATTGTGATTTGTCATCCCACAATTTATGCAATGTTCGTCAGTGTTCCTTGTAATACTTTGTGTTTTTGCCGGTGCTACCTATTTGGTACTTTGTGGTATTCATGGTGCACTCCTTGCTTCTACAGTAATCATACCTTCTTCACACAACATTATTGTCTCCTTATGTTGTTGTAATGTTGACCACTTCATCCTTGCAGTCACAATTCTAAAGTATGATTGTAAACCCACTTTAAACACAATAGTTAGAAAAATGTATGTGTGGCTAGTATTTGTAAACCATGAGCCAACTTTTGAATTCACTCATAGTAAACCTCCACCTTCTTAGTCTCCTCCTACTTCATGTTCTTTAGTTCCATGTATATTTGCTGGTCATCTTGAATCTTCCAATGACATTTGCAAAATGCTTATGTAAGTTCCCAAAAAATAAAGTCAGAAAATCCTAACATGTAAGTATGGCATTAATTTGATGTCGTATCTTTTAGTGTATAGCTAAATGCATTAATGATATACTTTTTAGAAGTCAGTGCATTTATTTTTACTATAGAATTGAACATTCTGACATGAACATCTAGATCAACATTTTTTTTTAAATCAAGATATTTAATAGCTACCCTATTTGGCCTAACATAATGGCCATTTTTGTGATAAAAAATTGGTGCAATTACAAGAAATGGTTCTTGGTATCCTCCTATTGGATTCGTGACATCTACACTTCTTTACCCTCTAGTAGCCATTGAGCTCATCAATGGTCGATTTGCAGTCATGTTCACATGAATAGTTGTTATTGGATTAGTAAACACCATTTGAAGTGTGCTAACAACTCTAGTAGTAGTAGCTACTAGTAGTGCCGAACTTCAATTCAAATTCCTTACTGTTAAGACTCCACTTGATTTGCTACCCAATTTTGCTACAGATCCAATTATACTCCCCTTCTGACAACATTTATGTTGGGTGCAAAAACCGTTTCCACTCCAATGGTTGTTATACTTACATCAAGTGATTGAGTAACTTTTACTTTAGCATGTTGTTTCTGATTTTCAACAATTGTTGCTTTTGACATTATTAGTGGAATTGTGTTGACGTGATATCAACGATGTTCCAATTTATGGTTACCCATTGGTATCCATTGTGTTGTAGTATGTGGATGTGAATACCCCTTTTGTTTTCTACTCTTGGTCTAAATAGATGGATGAATTTGTTAACTTTATGGTCCCAATTGGCTTCCCAACTCCATGCCTATAAATTTGTTCTAGACTACATGAATTCCTTATTCTTGTTCCTGTGGTTGATCCATTAATGTTCTTGCCACATTCTATAACTCCACATGTTTAGCAATACCTACTCTAATGTGAAAAGGCATAAAAGGACAATCCATGATTGCATGTCCTTCTTCTTCATAGAATGCATAAACCCTTGAAAGTAACATGATCATCTCTAAATCCGTAAATTCATGATCCCATGTTTCGGTTGTGTACTTCGTTTGATCCAACTCTAGATTCCTTTGATGTGAATATGATTGTGGTACTTCATCTAATGCATCCACATGTGCTTTTACATACTCAAGTGATCTTGGGTAAATTTTTTTAGTATCCTCAAACACATCTACATTGGTGTTTTCATCCACCTCCTAGTGTTCCACTAGTTCATAGTAATATGGAGATGCAGACTAATACACAAACTTGGGTTGTATACCTCCTGTAACAACCCTTCCCTGCTAGTCATTAACTTTGGACTTGAAATTTCCTACGATTGATTAAGTACTACAGAAGTCCCCTACTCCGTTGATCTTTATGACTCTAAACCATAAATTGCGGTTAAGACGTATACTGCATCTACTCATTCAAATTAGTAATTGACTTCATTTCTCTTCGTGTAGATTGTCATCTAGAATTGTGCCTTTTTTTAAGACCCCTTATCCATACACCTCGTCATATCACTTCTTATGGTAAAAACAACTTGTGCCCCACAAGTTTTTCTTCTATTTTCAAAATTCGTTTGTCCAACATTAAATTCTAAGATGGGGTTTTTATAAGCCCTATATATTTCTCTCCATTTTCAAAATTGTTTTTTGTATGACTTTCAATAACTTGCCAATTTGTCTCAAAGTCCAATTGTTGTTGTAAACTTCGGGTCACCATTTCATTCATTTTGTTTCACAATTTTTAGTCTTCAAAGCCTGTAGATCATTTTGTAGTCCTTATGGTGTCAATCACGTAGACCTATGATTTTTTTAATATACCCTTTAAATTTTTGAATTGAAAAAAAAAAAAACACTACTTGTTTTAACATTATCATCTATAATATGCAACAAAATTTATAAAAAACCTTCCCATTATTGAAAGAAAAAACAGAAAAAAAAATTCCCCACAAGATGGTCGCCAAATGGTATAACTAAAATTTATATTCCTACAAAATATTTCACATTATTGTAACAACAAGTTTGCATTTCACATGCATATGTTCACTATTCATGTCTTAAGTCTCAACATCAGATTCATGGTTATTGCATATAACCAAAATTTCCACTTCAAAATACATTGTAAAAAACTCAAAAAACAAGATTACAATTCATTTCATCATAATGTGATATTACAAAAAATTCACACAAAAGATGAACATATAATTCACCCTAGAAGTCTATGCTTTTCTGTATTACTGAAAACATGAATCCAAATCATAACATAATCCCAATTTTTGTTGAAAAAAAATCCAAAACAACACTTAAAATATTTGCTATCTCCAACAAAGTATGTGGTTTTCTATTACAAGTACCTACAACTCCTCTTACTCTTCTCCCAAAAACTATGTGTTCCTTCTTCCCCTTTTTTTCCTTATTCATTAGAATTTTAACCTTTTGAACTATTCCAAGTCACATCATCATGATCAAAACAACAAGAATTCAAAATTCAAACTAACAAAGTTCTTTGATCAGTCCCTATCTTAATTGCCTTGTTCATCCAAAATCACATACTTATCCTACCCCCTTAACATTTTACTTCACCATTGTTGTTTTGGAATTTGTCTTCTTACATGTATCAATTTGGATTATTACACAACAAACAACACATTCAATTACATAATTATTAGCAACCTAACAAAATTATACAACATTACATGTGCATGTTCTTATATTCAAAACTATATTTTTCAAATAAAACCACCATTTTATTTTTGAAAAAACCTTGCATTGTATGCACAACTTTAATTATGATGGATTTGAACATGATCAAAGTTTGACCCTATAACACAAGAACAACAAAAATAATCATAAATGCACCCCAAAAAAAATGTGTTTAAGCAAACTAATTTCATTTCCACTTAACCTTCTACATTAAAAATTCCAATACTCAAACAGACAAACAAAAGCCACAACATGATTCCCATAAAAAAATTCCACCTCTCACAAATCCTTCATCATTACAAATTACACTTTACAAGTCAACTTTAAAAAAGAATAAAATATTTTCTTGCACCATTTTTCTTCAAACTAATAATAAAATAGTTGAGAAATAATCATAAAATAATGAAAAAATAGTACTTATATAGTGGTAATCTAATGGCACAACTAGTTATATCAATGGGAATTGTAGTTCACAACTACTTGCAAACAAGTTGACAATGTTATATCTAACAGGTGGTGAAAATGCATACATGTGGCATGATCATATGTGTTAAGGCTATACACTAGTTGCAAAGTAATTGTTGATTGGATGCTACATTTACCTTAGTTGTAATGTAATTGTCACAAGTTACTAAAATGTAACTTGCCAACAATGTCAAAGTTGGTTAACTACAACTATATTTACAATGTGTACATTGTAAGGTATAAATGTTCATTTTGCAATTAATTTACAACTACAATACAATTGCTTAATTTTGTGACGTGATATTTTATTTATTAATTCCCAATATTTCCATGGGACAATTGTAGCATAGTTGTATGTTAATTATTTTGGAGCTATAGTTGCAAAATAGTTTGATTGCCATGGACATGATTCTTCAAAATGATTGTGCATGTTTGAGTGTTTTGATCGCAATGAATATGGTCCATTGTATTGTATTTCATATCTACAAAATATTAAAATGACCTAAGATGGTTAGTGGCAATGATAGTGACATGGTTGTGGGAGAAAAAATTGGTACTTAATTTACATGAGTAGTTGTAGTACAATGCAAAGGTATAGAAAACATTTCCAATATTGAAGACTACCTTAATTACTCTGGCACTTGGTGTTTGGGGTAATGTGATGGACAAGAACCTACTGATGATAAAATTTTAATTAACATTTGGCAACCATGGTAGGAATAATTTTCTTCAAATAATCAACTTATGGGAGAAATTGAAGTGAATGTGTAAAAATTGGGTTTATGTTATTTGGTTATTTTTAACAAATAGGATGAAAAAATAAGAATATTTAATTTTATTGGGGTTATTTGTGCTAAAAAGCTAGTAACCTATATAATAAAATATTTTACAAATATAGGCACAAAACTTTTATGCAATTTTCCACAATTGTTCTTTCATGGGAAACAATTTGTCACAAAATGGTTTAGGCAAAAGGAGTATCAAAATGCTTGGGACTAAATAATTGTTGACAATGTGTACAAACATTTCTTAAGATTAATTAACCATTTCATTTTATGAAGCTAACAAATTATTTATTGTATGTATGGTTGGACATAGAAATAATTTTTACCAACACTAAGTATCAACCTAAAAATGATGATGGAATTATTTTGTTGATCAATTTAAAGCACTTTTGATCATTTAAGATATTATTTTTACAAAGCTTCATAGTATTACAATGGTATGAATTTTGAAAGCTTGCACTTTAACTATTGATGTATCCGAATTGACAAATGCCATGAAATGGCTTCCAATACTTGTATGCTTGTTGATTCTCACTAGAATTGACCAAATATTAGCAACTTGAGTATTAGCAACTTATCATTTCTTATATATCAGTGATTGGGTTGAATGTATGAATATCAAAATATTAACAAACTTGTTAAAATATGGATGCCAAAATAACTAATTCAAGTAGAATGTGATTATAATTAAGAGATTTATAAACATTGCAATTATGGAAATGAGACATATCAACCTATTGACAATTCTATTGAAGAAGGTTTTTCAACATTGAAATTATAATGAAAAAATCACTATTTCCAAACTCTACTCAAGAATGGGTGAAATTGTATAAGTGTGATTTAGAATTTTGTTGGTTAAATTTACTAATCTATAGAATGCTACCTAAAAGGAATTGGGAAAAAAGGTTCAATATGGGAGCATACATATTAGAAAAATATAGTTTGATAATAGGACCATTGAGTTTACATGAAGCATATTGGTTGTTAACTTTCACAAATCTATTCATTTATGATGAATGATTTGAAACAACATAGATAATCTAACACTATAATGGTATTCTTAAAATGTAATAATAATAATAATAATTATTATTATTATAATAGTGGAACAAGCAAAGGAAGTGTTAAGACAACATTGCCACTATGGTTGAACATGGGATGATTTCATACATACCTTGAGAAATAAGGCAAAGCAAGGTAAGTGAAATTGCTTTGCAGATCAATTCCATGAATTATTGAAAGTTGTGCAAGAATTGATTTTTATTAAACTTCATCGGGGAACTAAGGTATGGATGTTAGAGAAGGACATTGTAACTATTTATACTAAAGTATTAACAAAATATAAAAGATGGTTACCAATTCTCGTGTATTTATTAATGTTCATTAAAATCATCAACATTGTCATCATATCAAACCATTATGTCCCTTAGGATGGATACATGTTTTTTGAATTAAGCACTAATAAACTTTTACTAAAGTGAATGCCTTGTGATTTGGCATGTTATTGGGATAAACATAGACATCAATTAGGTACAACACTCATGAAAATCAAATTGATTGTTCACTTACTAAATATCAAGGAATCGAAATGGTGCAATTAAAGTTTAAAATGAAAAATATGAATGAAAGGTGAAGCAAGGATGGAAATAGATGAAATTGACTCAGGATTTTGTTTATTTCATATATATACCTCTGTAAATTTATTGATCAATTAGGAGTGTATAGACTATAAAAGGGTGGTGGGAAAATCAGTAAAATGTTTGTGTTAGGAGCTGAACATGTCAGATTAGAACATGAAGAATGAGTGCTGTCGTAAACTTATGATTGGCACTCACAAAGGGTCAGATTATAAGCTCATCATGAATAGCAACCATGGTAGGACTAGCTTCTAATTTCATTAGCTCACAACATAGTCATCACCCTTCCACAGCCCTGCCATTAGCCTGGGCCAAGAATGGCGAGGAACACAGGCAGAGTAGAAATTCAAGAAGGAAGGGTGGAGGCGGGGAGGGGTGAGATTTTTTGAATTTTTTGGATTTTGGTGGTTCACAATGTTTCCTCATCAAGCTCTCACATGTTCCTCACGTTGTTCCCAATAGTACCACACTGCCAAAGCTTACTTTATAACCAATATAGGTAAGCTGAAAGGAAAGATTACAATTATTCTATTTTGTGACTATCAAAAGTATGAAATTCGTTTGGGTGATGGGCTGATCTAAGCCTCAGGTGTCCCGACAATGGGTGTTCTGTAGCTGATATAGATGTTGTTACAATCTTGAGACATCTCTCTTAACAACATCTATATCAGCTACATGTATTTTGTTAGATTGTGAAGGAGTCAGGGGAGCGGAAATGCCGAAGAGGATGAGCAAGGCAAAAAGTGATGAGAGGGAGCAGCTCCAGTTCAGATATGCATTATTGAGAGACTTCATATCCCTTGTTTTTTGAGAGTTACGTAGTGTGCAAATATGCATGTGATCCCCAGTGATGCTGCTGTTATGGGTGTTCCTCTGCACATTACCCAACCCACCTGTGACAGGATTTTATTTCTGAGTGCAGGACTTGTGAACCTTTAAGACTTGGGTTTTGCTAGAATACCTGGAAAGACTACACAGTTCCTCAGAGAGACTGTTAATTCTGTTCACCCCTACTGTTGATCATGCTCTCTCCGATTGCTTCATGAAGGTACAACAACAAAAGGAGGGTTTTTACCAGGTTTCTATGACCAGGATTGTGTACATTGAGAAATTCGGATGCAAGAACATCTGTCTCATGTAGATGAACAAGCAGAAGAGAGGGTCCACTGAAGCCCAGATTTTTATGAGAAGAAACCTAGAGCTGAACATGTTTTAACAGAATAAGTATGTGGTAGTGCTACAATAATATTTCCTAGGAGTAAACTACTGGTGAATGATGTAAACTGCATCCAGTAGAGCTGATCCAGCCATTATTTTACATGCAAGAAAACTGCAGCAGAAAATCATGGATTCGTTGTGGCATAGAAACTGGAGGAAATATTTTTGCTACCAACCTCAGTGAAGTTTTACAAAAGCACAAAATGATGGTCAAAGATCATGCGTGGGTGTTGAAAAAGTACTTCACAACAAGAGCTATAAATGTGGCCATTTGGCAGGATCACTTGTGCAGTTCAAGCAGAACCGTTCGAGTTTGCATCACAAGAAAAATAATAAGCTGGACTGTCAAAAATTAGACTCTTTCATGTCAAGGCATGAGAATTGTGGTGTTCAAGTGAAAGTGGCTAGGACAACTGCAAGTGTTAGTGAAGCCTGCAACTCACTTATCAGATACATGGCCTAGCCAAGGAATATCCATAGCAAGCAAAGGTGTCACATAACATTTTCAGATTCCAAATGTTTCAATTCTCAACAGCAGCCTGCATTCTTAGTGCAGCATAGACAATTCACCACATCCTAAGAAGGTTGGCATTTGTAATAATGTGTGCACCTTTGTAATGTTGCAAAACTCATGGGTTTTTTGAAGTTACTTGTGTCAACAAAATTGTTGTTCCCAGCAAAAAAATTAAAAATGTTAGTTATTGATGTACTGCAATTAAAGCAAACAATCACCATTCCTGTTGTGGAGTGAAAGCCTCTAATGTATACTGAGGTAAACTTATCAGAAAAGAAAGAAAAAAATCAACTCATTTCAGATTGACAACATTTCCACATTAAGTTCCAATTTCCTAATGTGCATCATTCTGGAAAATTTGGCTGGCATGTCTCTTTATGTGAGTAACCAAAGATGTTGGGTCCTTTCATGGAAGGCTCCAATCAATGAACTGGTGGGAAACCATGTTTGACTCTTTAGGAAATAATCCTCTCCCCACACTAAGTGAGTTCCACTCACAAAGTATCACACCATATCAACCTTGTCATGAATAACAGCAACAAGCTGCCACAACTCCCTACTGACTTCATCAACAATGGGTGCAGGTAAGTATATAATAATCTGCCCAAATTTCAGGCAAATCCTTATTCAAACATCTGGGGTACAAAATAATTGGGACCAAAACAAGGGCATTCAGGTCAAGGTAGTGCTAAAGGCTGAATTCCAACACAACACAATCACAAGAAAAATTCTGCAATTTAGATAATTGTACACAATTGAGAATCATATGCACCATTTGACTTCAAGCACATGACTACCTTCATGTGCCAATGCAATGTGACCAACAAGTTTTTCAACTTGCAAACACTAATGTCTAAAGAATGACCACTCTCATGATACAGCTGAAACAACCTGATACTGTACTCTGGTCCACTACTGTCTTGATTCATGATGGAGACCCACACCACCAAACATCTTCAAGTTTATCAAGGCTTGAAGTGGACTGTTTGACACCACAAGAATTTAGCACTCAGGAGGCCTAAAACTCACTTGGAAGACTTTTGTCCATACTGCTCCAGTCTCTGCTCCTCAGCAGAACCCATCATGACCATGCTCACAGGTTAATTTAGCCTCCCTAACCATATGTAATAAGGGACCTTCAGCAGTGGCACATATGGAATGTGTCCAGTCCTGTTTTCCTCATATACTACACACATCATCCACAAGGCAGTGTCAGAAAATCCAATGAATCCAGATATCTTCTGGCAACAGTCCAAATGATCTAAGAAGATATCTAGATGCCCTGGTATGACAAACACAGAAGCCAAAGAACAGGAAGAATCAAGGTGCTACATCAACAAGATCTGAGGTTTTTACCCTTCTTAAGGTGAAAAAGATCTACCTTTTTTGAACAAACGGTCAAGGTATTGCCTCCGTTCAGGTCCCAGGTCAACATTGTCAAGATCAAATATGCATCTCCAAAACCAGCGAGTCAAGTAGCTATGTTGTCGGGCAGGGGAGTCATACTTTGATGAAGTGAAGAAATCAGCTACACCAATAATGCCAACAGCAGGATCCAGATAGGACACAGCTTTGTCCACAGCATCCAAAAATGGAGGAATCACTAGTCCATGCAAAAGTAGAATCTGTCAGGGAGGGCAATCACTACTACCTACTACTGAGAAGATCTCTTCATGACACTCAAAGCTACAAGAGTGTTTTTATTTCACAGCAGGGTCTAGCCCAAAAGCAAAAGATGCTGCAAGCCAAAGGGGAACTGCTAAGATTGTGTCACTTTTCCATGCTGCAGCTGTTTATATAGCATCACAAGTTTCACTCAAATATCACAGGGATTGCAGAGACAAACTCCACAAAAACATGTGATGTAACCAAATAAGTGTTGTGTCATTTCAGACCCAACCAAAACACAACAAGAAGAACACAGTAAGTCATAACCTTGCATCAGTCACAAAGTCTCAGACCATCACCTTCATCATGAATGGCAGTGACTGGCTGAAATTACTCCCTACTGACGTCATCATAAGGCTCCCAACAGTGGGTGTAGATATGTAGATACTAATTTGATCGACAGATTAGTAATACATCTGCTCAAAAACCTAGGGTAAACATCTGTCCCCTGAGTATCTGTAGCATTTCCAGAAGGAATGGGAAGATTCAGTCATGATGTTGGCTAGCACTCAAAATGTGTAGCCAATCAAAAAGTCAATATTATCATCAGTCAAGCAGCAACTAGCTTCTGCGGGTAAGCTTCATTTCATTCTAGCTTGTCCCTGTAGAAGCATGCATCCAAGTCGAAGGCATACAGAGACAGGCTAAATTCCTAATCAATGTTGATGCTACTATGAATACATTGAAGGTTTAAAAGAATCCTCCTGACTTGGTTTACATTAAGACCTCAATGAGAGATTCCAAGCCCATTTTGTTTCCTGTAGACACCAATTGAGTCCATCTTTCTAGCTTAAGGACTTGCAGTATCCCTCACCTTCATGCAGCCTGATCACAGGGTTGAGCACACCTAACCCTAGATATATAATAAACTGGTTTAGTGTCATGCAATGGCTAGAGGTATACTTACTGGAAAGTGAATAGGAAAACGTAATGAGAGTAGCAGGTGCCGTTTCAGGTTTGAATTCACAAACATCTGCCTCAAAGACCTCAACGTTGGTCCACCCACGTTGCTTGACATTCTTTCTTGCCACCTCACAGAGGGGACCACAGATGTCAACTACATATATTTTCTCAAACTGAGAGATATCAAAAAACCTAGCCATGGTCTCCACATTTTGTCCAGTTCCCCCTCCAAGGTCAACCCACACAAGACCATCTTGATTTTGCAACCTTTTCATCTCTTGTGCACATGCTTTAAGCATTCCCTCTCTCCCATGTAAGAATCTGGCTCGAAAGTGGTCATCTGTATACATCTCCCACTTATTCTTAATAGAACATCCCAATCAATCGAAAGAAAAAATAAATTTCACTTTTGCTATACATATATCAAAAAGCTCTAGGATCTTGATCTAACTGCCACAATGACAAAGCGCATGTCAGTGACATTTTGCATATGAGTTCCATCTTCATCTGCTTACAAGCTCTTACATGCTCCAACATGGTTGGCTCAAGTCTCTAAGAGAGACATTGCATCCACACACTTCTAGATACGTAACCAATTGGCCTAGTGAACTAATTGGAGCTGCTATGACCATCACATTTAAAGATCTAGCATGCAAGTGCTTGCTGGATTTGGTCAAGATTGTCTCTATCAATCATCACTGAAAAAACCTGGCATCCCTGCCCGACCATCAAAAGAATAAATAAATAAATGAAAAAATAATTCTGGACCACATAGGTACATAATATCTCCACTAGTGCAAAGGTGGCAGTTCTAAACCCTAAACCCCCAAAAAACGAGAGAGAAATGTACAAACTACATACATGAGCTTGAGGACCATAGAAGCATATAACAAAACAAAGCTTACATGCATGAGCTTGAGGACCATAGAAGCATTCCAGGCGCTCCTTGTGAGTGTCACCGGCTATCTTTGAGAACCACATGGTACGCAGCACCTGTATATCGCTGCACACATTGCGTACATACTCCATCTCCACCAACTAGATACTAAGTTCTCTGCCCCTAGAAGCCTGCGTCTTGTAAGATACAAGGAAAACACGGTGGCCACCCCTTCGTGGGAGCAGCAGCAACAACAGCTAAAACCAAAGCTAGAGAAAGACGAAGAGTGATAGATACTAGCTCTCTCTCTCTCTCTAATTCCAGAAACCCTAAAAAAACCCTAGTCCAGTTTTCAACCTTGTCTGTGTACAGACAGCCAAGCGTTATAATACGAGGGTACCACTATACTATACGGAGGGTGTTGAATACGCTTGTGTGTTTAGGTGTGCAGAAAAATGTTATGGCCAATGAAATTGCTGGATTTGGTGGTCTGAATTTTTTTTTCCTTTGCTATCTTGAGTGAACTAAGAGTTAAATGTGTACCTACTAGGATTTGGTGGGTTTGTGAGAATTTTAGAGGACCAATGGAAATAAATGTTAGAGCATCCCCACCAGTGCTTAGCTTAGTATGTGACCCTGCAAAAGTATTTCTCATAACCCAGTTTAGTTATCCACTTTTTTTCTTTTGCAACAGCGCCCATAAAACTGAAACCGGGACTGCAAATAATGTGGGAAATACTAATTAGTAAACCACCTGGACGAATCATTATGTTTTGCCAATCGAAACGGCAGTCAGATCATATTTATTACACTCTTCACTAGCAGGTGCACAGCTAGGTGCACAGCTTTTACCAGCCTCAGCAAACTGAGAACATGTACAAGAGCAAAACTATTTTCCTGAGCTAAACCGGCACATTTTGACTTTGCTTCATCTGATTTTAAGCTGCAGGGTCACATACTGAGCAGCTCTCGGGATGCTCTTAGAATGGGATCACAATTTTCAACGTTCAGCAAGCGGAATAGGGTTGTGCATAGGCCTGAAGATTATTTTTTCAGGCCAATGAGATTGTTGATCTGAAATTGTTTTTTTAATTATCTTGAGTGAACTACAGTAAACTCTCTCTAAACTAATATCCTTGGGACCGGCCAGAAGACATTAGTTTATGGAGGATATTAGTTTACACAATTATTAGGCTAATTATAACTGCAGAGCTTCTTCAAGGGCCTCCTTGTTAGATACCCTACTACCTTCACAGCTTTCAATTGTATTATTTTCACAAATGTTGAAAAAATAATAATTTCAAGCAAAAAAAATTTTAAGGGAATTCTTTTGAATTTTCAAGAATATTTTATTTCTCAAAATGAAAATTTCAAAATTAATTAATTATTTGACAAACTTGTGTCAAAGTTGCCAATGTACTACTACTATTGGTGAATCAATGCCCCCACCAAGTTACATACTATGGAATGGACCTTATTCACATTCATTCAATCACACTCTCAATTGTTGATTCACATCAGAACATATATTGACAACACAAAAAGTGAAGCTTTGTAGATGTTTGCATGTCCCACCCAGAAAAAAAGAACTGAGAAAATTGTTGGAATAAAACCCTAAAACCAGTTACATTTTTCAATTCATTATTGATATTTGTTCATGTTTCTATGCTTTCAATTATGACATATTCTAGGCATAACATGAAATGTTCGCCTTGAATGTAATCTATTACAATAGGCCAAAGCTTCATGTTTCATTCATAAAGGTTGCAATAATGCATTTGATCCTAAGGTTGGATAGAGATTGAATGGAGAGTTTGCATCAACTCTTGTTATTATCTAGTTGTTATGTTGTTAATTTTCAACATTTCTTGTTCAAATTTTGTAATGTAATTTGGTTCAATTGGAAAAGTTGTTTCGGCAAACTCATCCTTGGGTGGTATCTTTAGGAACATTAACCCTAAGGTTTCTTAACCCATTTAATTTCAAAATAACATAAGACTCATTTTTTAAAATATTTCCAATTTGAATTTTATGTCAAAAAATAACCCAAGTCATGTAAAATTTGAAAATTTAATTGATTTTTTAAAATTAACTTTTAATATTCCAAATGAATGGTCAAAGAAATAGTTGCAGGAATTTTTTTAAGGAAAGTAACATTTTGAGTTCATTTGTTTATGGACACAAAAGAACATCTTTTTTATTTAAATTAATGCTTTTAATTTCTAGGAGGGTCTAAGATGGTTTTCTTTTTTATTTGATTGATAGATTGTGAATTGAAGCAATTGTAAACTTTTGAGCAATTTTTGAAGGTCAAAATTAGGAGGTCTTGGAGGGCCATCGCATTCATGTTTACAAATTTGTATTAATTCACATCTTTTTGTTTCAATAAAAAAATTTGGCCATAGCTTAGCAACTATAGTTGATAAACCAAATAGAACTTTTTTTTTACAATGGTGCAACTTGACATTTAATGATAAGGGATAAAAAAATCTTAGAAACACATGTCAAAAACATTTCAAAAACAATATTTTCTTAATTACTAGTTTAGTTTATATAGGTGTTTACAATTTTTTCATATTGTGTACATAGGTGGGGACACAAAGCTCATGTGGTGGAAGTCAACAATAAAAAGGACATTTCAAAAATATTTTAAAATTTTGATTAAATTAAATTGAGTTCACCTTTTTTTAGATTTTCATGAGGTGGTTCCTAATGATATCACCCAAGGATGGGTTTGCTCATTTAGTAATAAATTCAATGGTGAAAAATGAATGAAAAAACTAAATGTAAGTTTTTGGACTTGGATGTGACTTTTAGCTAGTTTCATGCATTTATATGTTTGAAATCAAATGTGAAATCATGTGTTAAATTTGGTTTGAACTATTTTTGTGAATCTATCATATATGTTTAACTCTTCAATTATAAATCAAGGTTCTCTAATGACTTGCCCTCTAAATGAATCTTACAACTAGTAGTTGTAAGATTTAATATCATTCATGCATAAGGTAAGTGGTGTTGGATTATGACTATAAATTAAAATTATTTACAATACACATGTATCCATCAATTAGACTACATGGCACACTTTTTCAAGTACTAGTGTTTGTGGCAATGTAAGTGGTAAACTACCAAAAAAAAATCCAAATTTTCATAGTTCACATATTCCCATGACTATCATTAATAATAAATTAACCACTTCAAGAAATACAACATGTAAAATAATAATCTTCAACATTATTTTCATTTGTCTCTTAATACCTTTCTAATAATTTTGTCATCCTATTGTGCTTTTTAGTTCCCTCCTCTTACATTGAACATTTTACAATGTCATCATCTTTTGCCTCCCATTTGCCTACTCTTGCAACTGACCTTTTACAACACATAACATTTTTATAATCATAACACATATGCACACACATTATGTTTAAAATGCAAGCAATGAATTCAAAAAGAAAAGGAAAATGATTAAAAGGAGGAAATCTAGCAATGCCAAGGTGAAAACACATTACACTATGAATCAAACCACATCATAGGACAATTTTTGTAATTTTTTGGACTTAATATTTGACCATGGAACAAAATAAAAATGATTAAAATAAAAATGAATCAACTTTACAATACTCTATATGGTATAATCACATCAATTGTGAATTTCATGAATAGATTTTGAATTGTCATAACATATTGAACTTTCAAAGGACTGCCAAAAACCAAGTAATATGGTTCATAATACATGAATATGGACTCAATTTGTTTAAATAAAATTCTAATTTTAGTGAATATTTTGACATGGAATATGGTGTGGTGACAATGTTACTAAAAATGTTTTTTTCAAAAGGTCATGCATATTCAAAAAACATATATCAAAATATTGATTTTTAAATGAAGTCCTTAATTAGTAAGATAAATTAATCAAATGTTCATCTTTCAAACATAAGATCTTCATGAATTAAACTAATGTTTCAAAGTACAAATCTTGGATTTCTATTGACCCCTTGCCACATGGTTCGTGTGATTCAAAATATTATATTGAATCTTACTTTCATAATGTTAATTTATCCTTATTATGCACTCCACATCTATTTTAAATTATTTCACCACAGTGTGATTTCACCACCAATAAAACTTGTCAATGACAAGTAATTTGAAAGCACCTTAACCACACTCATCAAATGCAAACATGATGGCAAATGGCATCATGGATCCTACAACTCACATGGTTCTTGATGCACAAGATTGGACCAAATTATGAATGGACTCCATAAATGTCAAGGATTGGTTAAATATGCAAGGACACATGGAATGGTTTAAATTTTAATTCTAAAAAAGATATCAAATTGTCACAAATGGACCAACCACAACATTTCATTTTGGGAACTAATCATTGATGAACATAACACATATCATTTGTCAAAACAATTCAATTGGGAGTATTATGAAGCAATGAAACATTTCAGGAAAAACAAACAATTAATGTTTCATTTCATGTCAAAGATTTATAAGTTGATGGGGATGGGAAATAATAGATTGTACAACTATTGAAAATTGATACACAAGAAGAATAAAATTTTACACAACCATATTGTTTGATTGTTTATTACATACCATAAGAATAAGTACTAGACAATAATTAAAGCAATCCACAAGCACACTTGTGAATGTGGTGAACTTGTATGATTTTTCAAAAAGTAGTCAATATTGTGAGTCAAGTCCAAATTGATTGAAGTATGTCATGGTCATGAAAATTGTTATAAACAAAGAATTCTCAGCATGCACAAGAACTAAAACAAGTTATAATAAAACTTGGGTTTCATGCTCCTTTGCATTACCAATGATGATCAATTATTTTTTCTTTCTTCTTATGTTCCCATATGGTTTCCAATAGTTCATCATTATTTATGTCAATCTTAAATTTACTCTAATTTGAATCAAATATTATGAACATGAAAACGCACATGTTAATTTGCCTTTTTGTATCATGTTGGTGGGTAGGGGAAAGGAACAAAATATTTATTAAGATAGGAGGTAGTTATTATAAAAATTAATATGAAAGGAATTAGTTAATATGACAGAATGAGACCGCTTGACTTGAAAATGCAGGTGTAATTGTCAACCAAACAACCATGTTGGAATTGTCCTAACAATGATTATTATTGGAGCATATATTTGCTTCACCTAGACCGGTTTTGATTATCATCCTCACATTATCACCATCGCTAGAACTGGGCCTTCATTTAAATTGAACAACAAAATATGATAACAAAAAACACCGTGAAATATTCCACAAAAAAAGTGTAATACCTTATTAGTTCAACATTCAAGTGTTGAATAAAACAAACCCATAATTTTCTTTCCACATTACAAGTTGTTGAATAGCAAGGATTTCACTTTAATCAATAACTTAAATGAGTTGTAGTGGACATTGGAGTTGTTATAGGTAAGTGATGAGTAAATTAGGTACCCATTGAATACTAAGTAACAATTTTTTTATAAATGATAAGCCTTTTAAATAACTTATGCATACCTATGTCAAGTTCCAAAAAAATTGGCACTGAAAAGTATGTAACTTCCTTGATTTATAATGTTTTGAACATGTAATTTTTTTTAAACGTGTGACTTTGAAAAGGTATTACAATGTTGAAATAACATCTTATTCAAAACATGAAATGGTTGAAATTGAAAATAACTAGGGTTTATCTTTATCTATACCTGTGTGGAACATAGGAAACTTAGTTCAAGGTGGCTTCCATAAAAAAGATTCCATATAGTCTACCATTCAAGGAACCTTTTTAAGCATGCTTCTAAACACCTATTATGGAGGAAAAGTTTATTACAACTAATGAATTGCATTCAATATGGATGACAAATGGATGTTTGCAAATTATTTTCATCCATGATCAACAAACTACAATAATGAAATATGATGATTATGGTGAGGAAGCTTATGAGATGTTGTTGTCAATGATGAAAGTGCACTGGAACAACGTTATGTCGACAAAAACAAAACCTTTACATGCACACATGTAAAACTTAACTTTTGTGATGTACTAGGTAACCAGTGACCTCAAGTTGGTAACCATGTGTCCTGAGATACGAGATGTAGCCTTTTGCATCCATGCAGGGAGAGGTTGTGAAAGCATTCATCCACTCAGCAGAGGGTTATCTAATCATTGGGCCAATGAGTGGCCAGCCTCATGCTAGCTGGCAGGTCACTAATGACAGACAGATAGACGGTTCTGGCTCATAACTTGTGACCTGACAGCCAATCAGGTTGTCAAGTATGGGTATAATTTGTACACAATAAAAAGTTTTGTCCAAAACCAAATAATTCCATGAACAAGAAACAAATTGTTTTATGAATTTAAAAGTTGTGTATGAACAAGAAGTAGCATGCATTGTGTGAACCCTAAACCCCTTCCGAAATTTGCCAAAAACTTGTCCTCCTCACTCCTTTTCCTTGTACAAGAGTTTTGCATTGTAGTGTTCCTTAGAGTAAGTACCCACCCTTCTGCCTCCAACAGTAATTGGACAAATTCACCTTCTCAAATTGGACTAATTGGACAAACTTGAACTAGTTATCAAGATATATGCCTCCAAATAAAAAGTGCTAATTTTGCAAAAGGGAACCCATTGACATTTGTGCATAATTTTTTAACCCTGACACCAATTGCCTTCCTTATAGCATGCAATTGTGAACAATGCATATGTCCAAAACCAGAGCACAATGACTTAAGATGTTTTATTGCAGATGTTCTGTAATGAAGAACTTTGATGCAACAAGGCCATTTAGGCCACTAGCATTTGTGTTATGATAATCAGTCTTTTATTTGTACATGCCCAGGTAAACCCAGTGACATCGTTGTTGCTTTTGCACTAGAAATAATAACTTCACAACTGCTGATAACACCTTATAAAAACCTTACGATCTTATGGTCCCACCGCACTCAATCCATGTGCTTTGCTCCTGTCTCTCTCTCCTTCTCGCTTTCTTTGTACACCTCAATACTAAGTGTGGATCCAATTTTTGAGACTTTGTTCTAGCTTATTAACGATTGAAATATTGGGTTTGGCTAATATCTGGAATGCAATGCAGCATATTGGACTTCACCACTTTTTAAGTGGTGAAATACAAAGCTTCACCAGAGAAAAAGTAGGAAAGTGAAGCAATTGAATTCCACTTTCAGAACAAATGAAAAGAACAATCTAAACCAATTTTCTTTGCGATCACCTTCACTTTCTGCGCCACTCCACCTTTGTGTGTCAGGTGATCGAAAAGAAAATCAGTTTAAATCATTTTCTGGGTTATGTGTGCTTTCATGCCGCCTGCAATGGACAAAATAACCATCATGGAGTAGTTAAGGCTTTGGCCTTTGACTAGCTCAAAATTGAAGAACTGAAGGAGTAGTACTGTAGTCATCTTCATTTGGAGGTAAGCCGAATCCTTCCCCAAACACATCCTTGGACCAGCCTGTTGGATTCATGCATCCAAGCAAAGATCATCATGAGATCATTTGTCCATGAGTGATTCTGTGATAATTCCCTTAACATGGGGTGCACATAAATCCAGAACAAACCTTATAGATTAGTAGCCCACCTGAAAAGCAGTGAGTTTAAATGGAGATTCTGGCTGAAATACACCATCCTTCAACCATCGCTCGGGCTTGAATTCCAATGCATCACGCCCCCACAGACATTCCAACCGGCCCATTGCATATGGTGAAAAGCTCACAAAATTGCCCCCTTTGATAACTGTGCCATCTGGGAACACATCATCATTCACTGCTGCTTTCGTCTCCTGTAAATGCAACCCATGCATGCCTGTCACTACTCAAGACCTAACATCTTGTGATCTACAATGAGATGGGAAACTATCTCACTTTGAGTGCAGATTGGCACAATAGATAGATGGGGGGATGGAGAAGTGCTTACCAAAGGAACAGCTGGATAGAGCCTGAGGGCCTCTGTCAAGGCAGCATGCAAATAATGCAGCTTAGCGAGGTTTTGATAGTTCAACCTTTGTGCAAACTCAAGGATCTGGTCCCCTAACCCTTGAAAGCTGATTCCGTTGCAATTTGTTTTGTTTTGTTTGCCATTTTGGACTGACTCCTGCTCCTTGTGGAAAACTTCGGAAACTTCAGCAAGAATGTTGTTCACAACCTCAGGGTGCTTGCAAAGCTCAGAGAAGAACCATGAGAGAGTGACTGCAGTGGTGTCACGTCCTGCTACAATAAAGTTGATGCACACATCCCGGAGTTTCTTGTCATCATATACCTCCCCATCACATGCCAAATCTTTTGCCATGAATCTTGACAGTATGTCATTTCTCACCTGCATGGCAGATGGGAATGAGACCAACAATCCTCGTATACCCTTAAACAAGGCTTGGGATGACTGAAGAGACTGTCATCTCACTTCTTCAGCAGTTAAGATTAGGTGATGCAGTGGAAGATTTGATTACCTCGCTTTGATGAAAGGCCTTAGCAGCATCCTCATCTGCACGCCGGGTTTCAATAACCTTGTACAGGAAAGAGTCCATGACCTGAATATTTTTCCGCAACTGAGCCTCTGTACCAATGTTTAGTGCCCTCTTGATCTTCCAGAATATGTCAATGTAGCGGCGAATGACAAGTCGATTGCACTCGTCAAAGGCCTTTGCAAATGGCACCTCTGGTAGCGATGGTGATAGGCACCCAATCTCAACACCAAATCCGATTTTGCAAATGGAGTCAAGCGTTAATCTCATAAACAGATCCTGCATCAGGGCAATTCGATTACATCAGTGCGGGTACAGTTCAAGAACAATTTTGATGTCTTAGAGAGGTGCACTTGGTGACTATGCATAATAAGTGACATACCTGGAGGTCTACAATTTCATGGTTCTTGGCAGCTATGGCAAGGATTTGGACAAGCTTCAAGGCTTCACTTCGGTAGGCATGCACACTGAAGTCTCTCAACTTTGATGAGGAAAACTCAACAGTGGCAACTTTCCTTTGATGTTTCCATTGCTCACCATCCACAATGAAGATCCCATGCCCCATCACATCCTCAAACCGCTCTTTGATCAACTCCCCCTGAATTGCACAATATCCAGACAGCAAGAAGATTCAATATTCAAGTCATAAAGAGACTGAACAGTACATGATATTTGCAACAGGAATTTGTCACATTTTCTTTGAAAAAACCTCTTCAAGGACCACCAATGCTCTTTTTCGATGGTGGGGTCCACAGATATTCTCCAGAAGATGCCAACCTTGAAAAGGTGTGGGCCTGAATGGGTACACTAGCTAATCATATGTGCCTCAGCAAATCAGCTTGAGGTGAAGCGTTTGATAGGAGAACAGAGGTGACTGCCACAATTAGAGTCACAGGGGATGAATTGATGACATCATTCTTCATTGCAATATAGCTGATATCCTCCTCAGTTTTGTCCAGGGCTTTAGATATGGGGTGTAATTCACCAGGCATGTTCTGAACCCAAATCCTGTAAGCTTTTGCAAATCTACTGGCAGCAACATCACAACTAAACAGAGATACATCTAAGAGGAGAGAACTAGACTGGTGCTGCTGTTGCCATGTAAACAGTTAGCATTCAGTTTCTGAGTAGCTACAACTTGCCCTAAACTTCTTCAACCAGAATCATAAGTTCCTTAAACATGACCATCCAATCCAATTGTAGCTAGTGCTCACAGCTGCAACCAAGTGCATGTGTAGACACATAGCTGCACACTGGCCTTATTGCTTCATTACATTATCAGGGAGTGTCAATGTAGGTTATGTGATTTGGTAGACATGTCATGAGTACTGTTCTCCTCATATCCATGCAACAGTGTAAATTCCCCCTACTGGCCACCATGAGTCCTCTCACACCAAATCCACTGTAGAAATCTACCACCACCCATGATAGTTAGACTGCCTCATGCAACCACTCTAGACAAGACATATATATAATATATATGCAGCATAGACCAGAAAAATGGACTTTGGGTTGCAACTCATGATAAATAAATAGGTGATTCCAGACTACTAATAGCAACCCACCTCAAGGACCAATCAAACTATCTAATCCATGAACAGCAGCAGGAGGTGTAAGGTTTTGCTGTACGTTTTTACCAGCCTCAGCAAACTATGCAAAAATGCTGGGCCAATAGGTGGGAGACTACTAATAGCAACCCACCAGGGAGACCAATCAAATTATGTAGCCAATGAAACAGCAGGGGATGGTGTCAAGATTTGCTGTGCCTTTCAACAGGCTAAAGCAGGTGCAAAAATGCTGGGCCAAAACCAATATTTTGCTGATGGAGGCAAACCTGCATGTTTTGACTTTTGTTCATCCAAATTTACTTTGCAGGGTCACATACTGAGCACCGGTGAAGAGAGAGAATGGAACGGGTACGCTAGGTAGGGCATGAATGCGTTGCAGGATGAGGTGCCGGAACCTTGGGGTAGTTGTTGAAGTTGGTTTTGAGGATCCATTCGACGTTAGCAGGGTCGACGGTGAAGGTATTGTTGAAGTTCACCATGGGCACGGAGTAGGTAAGGAGATCCTTGAAGTAATTCAGCAGCCAGTCGTGCATGTCGTCGAAATGGGCGGCCTGCTCCAGGAGGCAACCCAGTAAGGGCCAGCTCTTGGGTCCCTTGTAGTGTCGTTGCTTCAACCTGTGCAGGAGTACCCACCACGCCGTTGCTAATACCGCCGTGGTCAGTAATATCGCAAACGTCGACACATGCACAGCAGCTGCTCCTCCTCCTCCTTGCAGCAGCTCCCCCCACCCGCCCATATTCAGACGACCTCCTCCTCGACTGAAAGCTGAAGAACTAGTACTGGCTGCTGTTGTCATTGTCACGTTTTTTTTGTGGAAGCCTTATTCAGCTGCTCCTGATTTCAAGTACTGCGACTGTCAGGCCGGCGGAGAAGAGTCGAACAGATACAAGACTCTGCAGCATGACCATATCACTTTGAAGAAGCGAATGTAGTAGTTGGTTGCAGCTGCATTGTAAGAACAATCTCAGCTCAAAGCAGCAGCCACAAACAAAGAGCTGCTGTGCATAAACTCCAACACGTAAAAACCCACAAAAACAACAGCACAATACTGCAAAACCCAATGCACGCAGCACGAGATCACAGACAACAGAAGTAAGAATGCGGACAGGGAAGAGTGCGAAGGGAAAAGAGAAATACAGGATCCAAGTGCAGCCGCCTGCCCGCCGGAGCAGGGTTTTGCCACAACCCAGGGGAGTCTAGCCACCTGATCTAGAGTTCAGAGGCAGAGTTCAGAAGCTAGTTAGTCTACAAGCACCTCTTGAGCTTGTACGAATATTATTGTCATTGAATGAGCAAATACTAGTGACGCAGGTTTCACAGAAGACTTGTAAGAGGGTTAAGTTAGATCTATCCATATATCGATGCAGGAAGAAGGAGAAGAAGAGGAGGAGGAATACCTACAGGAGACTGTGAGAGGGACAACAACAGACACAGAAGACAGACAGACAGACAGCGTGCGTTGGAGGGGGAAAGAAGAAGAAACTGCTGCTACAGCTGCAACAACAACAACTGAGCAGATCGGTTCACAAGTGACGGCACTTATAGAACCCGTTGGAAAGCAGCATAGCCAGGGGGCGGCAAGGGGGGGGAGGAGGGGAAACGGGATCGATGCAGGACGTGTAAGGGACGAGATGATGTTCACACGCCAATCTCTTCAACCAAAAATAAATGTTAAAAACATACACTCCGGCTATGAATGTTACAACTAGCAGCAGCAGCAGAAGAGTGAGGAAAGTGCAGTAATAATGCAAAGACTTTTTGTAACTGCACACACTTTTTGTCAGACACAGAGAGTGATGTACGCTAGGGGTTACTTGTGTAAACTGATGGCCAAAATTTCTTTTTTGTTTGATGGAAGGAAAAAAAAAAACACAACAACAAAATCACTTCTTTCTTCAAGAGTCAGTCGGTCGGTCAGCTAGTACCAGTACAAAGAGAGAGTGACTTTTATCACACACCATCATCCATTGAAATAAAAGAGATTACATGCATGCAAACCTCCACCCTAAATGAGGAAGGAAGGAAGGAAGGGAGGAGGAAGAAGAAGAAGAGGAAACCCAACCAACCAAGTGTTTTTTACCCACCATCAGTAGTCTAGGCTACTGAATGAATCAATCAGCCAACAAACAAACACACAAATGGGTAGAGAGAAGAGCGAGTGAGAGGGAGACACACAAGCAAGAGGGAAGAGTGAGGAGCTGGGAAGGAGAAAGAGTGTATAATGAAGACAGTAAGCAGCCACAGGTCTAGTATCATCAATGCTTCCCCCTACCCCTCTAGACTAGCCCTTTTTGTGTCCATTAATGTGGTCACTGTAGGGTTGGCCCCTCCCCCCCCTACCCCCCTTCTTTATTTTTTTTATTTATTTGTTTGTTTAATTATGCCATTTCTTCTCTTTCAACCCCCCATCTTCGCATTTAAGCTTCCCCACCTAACTCTCATGATCTTGTGCTTCAGTTACACGTAGTAGTGCTGAGTCAACAGAAGTGTGGGAAGTTGAAACCTCCTCACCCATGGCTTTATTACTTCTATAACTATTTTTCTTTTTATTTATTTTATTTATTTATAAGTTACACATAAGTGGTCCCTTGGCTCCTTGGGAATTGGGGATACTTGACGAGTATATAAATCTCTAAATTATGTTATATATGAACTTTGAAGTAGAGATTAGTGTGGGTCCATAATTTCAACTATCCCCAATTCCCAATAAGCTCACCTCCTTGGGAATTGGGTCCTTGGGAATTGAGGATAGTTGAAATTCTGGCCAACATTATCCTCTATTTTGTTCTTGACTCTGAAGATAGGAATTTGGATCCAACTAGGCTAGGTCATGTTTTTCTGGAAGTAATAAGCCTATACCAAGATTTCCTGTTTTCCAGATCCTAAGGCCCACTTTAGACAGGGGTCCATGGTACAAACTTGTAGGAACCAATTTGGACTCACTTGAAGCAAAATTGAATCCTTGGGTTGGACCCTCCCTTGGACCCTAGCTTGGTTCTTCAAATCATGAGCTCGCCTTTTTAAGCCTTGGGGGGGGGA
>Ga0209208_10002356_pt1 | contig 27040 bp, 14 predicted proteins | sample S1TSphfallax_3_FD_187694 | JGI IMG/M metagenome (GOLD analysis project Ga0209208, IMG submission 187694) | Host-associated microbial communities from peat moss isolated from Minnesota, USA - S1T2_Fd - Sphagnum fallax MG (SPAdes) (version 2) | ecosystem: Host-associated > Plants > Peat moss >...
TGCTTGTCACATGACTTTTTGGAGCACAAATCCAACATATATTGTTAGATGTTTTGGAATATACTAATTTATAAACTTGGAAAACTTTTTCTTCTTATTTGAAGAAAAAATGCCATTCTAAGGTTGCCCATTTGTACTCCTAAGATTGTTTTATGGTCACTAGGTATGAACCACTTGCAAGAGATGTCAAGAGGTTGAGATGTTCTTGTACAAATGCTTAAGGGAATTATGGATGATTTATTCTCATTCAATTTTAAACCATAAATTTATTTATAAAACTCGGAGATCTTAAACATTCTTTTAATCCATGATAAATAAAAAACATAACAACACATGTCGTTTGCATAATTTTTATAGGTATTTTCTATTAAAAAAAAAAACTAATTTGAAAGTTTCTAATGCTACAAACAAAAGGTTCAATTTCAACTAAAAAACACCAAAGGAACCCATGGACAACCTTGTCTAATTCTATGATAGAGAAACCATTTATAATCAACTTTGTAATTGATCTGTTGTGAAATGTGAGAAATTAAGAAATAAAATAGGATCTAGATTCAATATTTTGAGAGAAGTTTGTAGAATGATTTTACAAATAAAATCAAATGTTTTTTCAATGTTTTAAAAAAAAATGTAGGCTTTTGAAATTTATGCATGTGTAATCTTGGACTTCAAAAACTTTGATTATATTTTCATTGATGTTTCAACTAGGAACAAAACTAGTTTGATCATCCAAAACAATTTTGCGCATAACATTTTTCATTTTTTCGACCATTATTTGGCAATAAATTTTGTAGTTTACACACAAAAGTTAAATTGGTCAATAATTTTAAATTTTCTTTCTATTAAATTTTAATAGATGAATGTGATGATGTTGGTGTGCATCAATAATGGCAACTTTTTGTTTTAAAGACATTCATCTAGCAAATGCATATAAACATTTTTAATGCTAGAACATAAAGCTTTGTAAAATTCACCTAGCAAACATTCAATATTAGGTGCCTTGTTATTAGATATTTTAAAAAAAAATCCACACCTTTTTTTTTCAACTTTCCTATCATAGAACTCTTTGTCTTCATCAATGAACTTTGCATTCATAAACTAAGAATGGAGGCTTGTTTTTCACCTTAGTTTATTGGTTTAGCCTAATACAAATGTGAATAAAAAATAGTGGCTTCATGCATAATATTTTGAATATTAATGACCATAATATAACTAAAACTAGTTTTGAGTAATGACGAAGGATTTTCAATTGAGTTCTAACTTTTAAGAGAAAAGAAAAATAAGAAATGGGTTTTAAAACTTTTATGGTGTGCTTTATTCTAGCTTCCAAATTTTTTATAGTGTGGATGTCATTACAATAATTAACAAATTTTTTTTTAAAAAATTCTTTCTTCACAAGAAATTTTACACAATTTGGTTTCAAAGAAAGATCCTCATTAACTTGTAAAATTTACTTTTCAAAAGTCTTGATGGTTCTTTTCCTTCTTTGAGCTTGTTCCTTGGCATATAGATCAAAGACAAGTTCAATTGCATATTTTAAACTTTCCCACCAGATTTTTTAATCTAGATAAGCATGTTTAACACATTTGAAAAGTCCTAAATAGTCCTTTCTACAATTTTTTGAGATTGTGACATCTCTCAAGTATTGAAACATTTAACTTCCAATAGCTAAAACCCTTTTTAGTGGCATTGATGGTGCAAATAGTGACAAAACTCCAACTTCATCATGATTAGAGATATAAAAATGTAGATGAATATGTTTATAGCCATAAGTGAAAGCTAAGGCGTACATAACAATGGTCAAGTCTTGTGGACATATTGTGTGGTGTAGGGGAAAAAAATAAAGGCCTTTGTATAAGGATAATAATGGTTGAAAAGCTTAGAGAAATCATGAACTTCAACAAAATGTGTAAATTTTGAACTTCCTAACTAGCCATTTGATGCATTTGAATTTAGGATGAAGTTCCAATCACTAGCAATAAAAGACTTCTCAAGAAGGGGTTTTTGAAGGAAAACATTTAATAATTTATTAGAAATTAATCCTTGATGGTCCCTTGGTATTATAAGAGCATAAACAACATTAGAATATTTTTCATCCTCCTAGACAAAATCAATTCTAATTAACAACCTTCTAGATCATTGTAATTATTGATAACATTGAAAATCAGATTAAAAAGCTTGTAATAAAATAAACAACCAATCTTATGGTCACTATCCCACACATAACAAAACTGTCTTCAATTCTAGCCCTTTTTTAAATTTTAGATGTTTCAAGGTCAACACTAGAAGCCACATCCAAATTGAATTCATGCGCAAGATTGACCTTTGAATTAAGTGCGATGTCACAATAGCCAAAGTGTTGGACCAATTAATCAAATGTATCCCAATTCAATGGCGACTTGTTATTATTAGAAAGGTGAAATAACACTTTCATGAAGATGAATGGATTGTTGAAATGAAGTTTTCCCATAATGATCATTGACCTCCTCATGTGTATAAAATGTTAAAATATCATTTTAGTATTTAGTTTTTGTTATGCAATTCATTATAGATCTTATAAGTTACATTATTTCCATTATGTTCCTTAAATAAAAAATGTGCTTTTGTTTTGTCTCATCATTTCTTTGATTAGTCTCATATTTAAGATGATTAAATGTTCCTATTTTATTAAGTGTTCCTTTGTTCAAGTTTTTTTTAATCCTTTCATGATCCAATAGTTTAAACTATCCAATTGGAAAAGCCACGCCAACTTGTCTTGGAAATTCTTTCTAATTTCAAATTCAGATTTGTTTGATTTCATTTTCTTATTACTTATATTAATTTCTAATTCAGTCACATTTTGAAGAAAGGTGGCTTGGGTGCAAATTTTGGTTTTTTTAAAAAACATTATTTCCCTATTATAAATCATGGTTTATCAAAATGTTCAACTTGATTGGGTTGTTTGTCTTAGTTAGCCCAAAGGTGCAATTGATAGGAAGAATGGGAAGTTGACATTAAAAGAAAGATTGTCATTTATAACCAATTTCTACAACTAAAAACTAATTGCAAATGATTTCTTTTAGCTAAAAAAATTTGTTGCAAATGATTGTTTTTTTTTTAATGTGATGAACCTGTCATTTTGATTAGTCATGTTGATTGAAGTTGCTTTATTGATTGGTCACATTAGTTGAAATGACATTTTTTACTATCTTATCAAATGAGCATTTAACATATATTTAATTAATTTTGAACTTAACTGTTATTTTTGGACTTAATTCAAATTATTTGGTGGCCCAAAACCATTGAATTTTCATACAATTGAAACAATATATATATATATATATCCATTTTTTCTTAACTTAATATTTTCAAATTGGATGTTAAACCACAAAATTTGACCAAAATTAACAATGTCTTACAATATTTCATCAAAATATGTAACTTAGTTTAAAAGAAAAAATGGTACCTAATTCATCAAATGATAACACTCAAAGTATTTATTGGCCACCGGATGCTAATATTATAATAATATTTTTACAAAAAAATTGAAACATCTAACTAAATTAATAATATTATTAAGAATTCATTTAAATCATATTATGTAATTTAATATGTAGTCATTACATAATTAAATCAAGATTGGGTGGCCATTAAATGCTAATATTACATAAATGTATTCAAAACTATAAAAAATCATCTATTAACTTAATAATAACATAAATTTCAACAATATATTCCACATTGAATTCACATAACAAATTTATTGAAAAACCAATTATTTTAATCATCATGATTTTAATCTGGTTACATATAGTTTACATCATTTGCCACATTAATGTTTGTTGTAGCCCGACTAACATGCACATCATTAATTGTTATGATGTTGTTCATGGTTGTATTTTTCCTAGTAAGAAATGAAAAAACTAATAAAATCAATGTCCACCCATTGCATTGGGTTCACTAGTTGCATTTCCACTTTCCTTCCTAACAATTTCGAACAATTTTGCATCATTGCATGTTCTTTTCTTGAAGGGCACCTACCACCGAATATGTACCATTTGATAATGTTGATCATTCCCATCCTTGACCACATCACTATGCGCTTTTCCCATCCATACTAGATACACTACAAGTTCACATGGATGTGCAAGAAGAAAATCCCCTTCATGTAAATCCCTAAAAGGAGTGTAAGTTGTATTCAAGGACAACTTCATGTGTTTAGACCCACGATACAAAGGGATAGTTGGATCTTCCATATCATCAAGGATAGGAACAAATGGAATAGAAAATCTCACATGATTAATTTTTTAATTAGTAGTTGGCCAAAAGCCCTCTAACAATACATGACTTTGTTGAGGAATTAATTTTGACAAGCACTCTAAAATACCTTCCTAATATTCAATATATGGTTTCATGATTCGTGCATACATGTCATCTTTCAAAATATTGAGGTTCCAAAACTTTAAGCACTTTGAGATTCCACTATTGATGAATTTTTCTTTCTCTATTAACTTTGAGGCATCATTCCCCCAAATAGGATGGAAAGGAACATGTTTTGGAATTCCACTAAGAAGCTTGGGGTGACCTTGATCATTAGACTTCCATAATCAAATTGCAAGCCATCTTTGGGGCTCCATATTGAATTTGTTGGAGACACCTTGTATTGCATCACTAGCCACCTAGAAGAATCCACAAAAAATTGAAACAAATGCATGTTTGTGTGTCCAACTAATACTGTAGGTTCATCTTTCAAATATCCTTGAAACCGAGATTTAAAAATTGGGATTTCTTGAATTGGTTGGGTAATGAATGGTTGTTTTTGCAAAACCATAAACGCTTTCATCAAATCCACTAACACATAATTTATTTTTCATTTTTTTTGAAAAGTAGCTAAAACTTTCGTCAATGTCCTCATGTGTATGACCAACGATAAGAAACCCCAATTGGACCTTTTCAAATACTTCCTTCACTATTAATAATGACCCAAGAAAAAAACAAGTGTCAATTTTTATTGTCCTTCACACAATTATCCATTTGAAACAATAACTTTTTAGGCAATGGTTTTGCACTAGCCACTTGTTCAAGTGCCTTCAAGGCTTTCAAACATTACATACTCCCTTACATTAGCTATTCAATGAATTCATTTTGTAGTTCATGATCAAACAACCTTTGTGCCTCACAAACATGTTCCTTTTCCAATGTTAATAATGGATGCAAAAGTGTTGCAACCCTAGCCTTAGGCTTGCGACCAAAGCAAGGGTTGGCAAGGTTGTGGGCCAAGAGAAGAAGCCCGGGAGTGAAAGGAAGTGTGAGGGAATGAACCCTCACACTCCCAAGGGAGCTCCACCTTGGGAGTTGGAGTCCCGATGGACTCCTAAATGTTCAGAGAGAAATTGCAAGGGTCAAAACCCAATGGATTCAGGAGTTCTTTATACCATTGGAAAGCTATTGAAACTTAGATGCCTAAAATGGGCTCGCATGACCCATTTGAACAATTGAAACACAAGTTATGGCCAAAAGAAAGGTCGGGAGTCAAATTGGCAGTTTGACTCCCGACCACTAAAAGTCGGGAATCGACCTGATTTCCTTGCGTGTAGGTGGCGTGCGACATATCGTTAGAAATATTTTGATGAGGGCTACAACTTTGTTTCAAACCTTATCTCAATCGGAGGTTTGCACACAAAGTCTTGGGGGCCCCAAAGTCACAAGAATCCCAACTTTGGGAATTTTGGGACTCCCATTTGGGAATCTTGGGACAAAATGCCATTAGATGTGAACCTCGTGGAGAGGAACAAAGTATACTATGAGAGGGAAGGTGGTGGCTTCCCCCAAGTCCGGGCCGTGGTGAGTCTTGTGAGTCTAAGTTGCCCGTGGCTCATCCTAACACCAAAAGTGCTCAAACTATGCACTAACCACCTTGTGTTGGTTTTGTGCAAGTTCATGTGAATAGTTGATGCTTATCATTCTTCCTAGTCCCATCTTAGAGTTCTAGCACGCCCCTCTACCCCTCCAAAGTGTTGCGACCCAAGGAGCGTGCCCCAACTCCTTGCTCTTTTGTTGTTTTCAGTTTAGATTCACATTTGAATCCATTAAGGAGTTTGGGAGCGCGTCAAAAGGGATCCAATTATGAAATTAGGGTCATTGGGCCACAATTCATTTGAGTATTGAGCAAATGCATCATCACAATGCCCATGAGTGATCATTCCAATCAACATTATTAGCAACTAATTGAGCTTAACAACCATTTTGTTTTTCACTTGCAACCTTGGTAATGTAGTTTTTGAATGATCCATCTTATCATGAATGATGCACAAAAAACTCTTCTTTTGATTGACTAGTCTCTGCTTTCCAATTGTGGTAAAAAATTTTGCATGATTCTTGATGCTTATTATGTTTTTTCAATTTTAATTCATGCTCCTTTCCACTAGCATTTTTTTTTCCAACTTTGGATATCAAATCTTTCAAAGACTCACATACAATGCATTTTGCAAAGGTTTAACCTCTTTGTCACACATCAACATTGAGATGGTATTTTCTTTTCAACCGGTTCATAGCAAATTGAGATACCTCATCAATATTTAACTCCTTGTTAATCTACAATATCACATAAGAAAAAACTAAAAAAATTAGACCAAAAAAATCTACAATTTTTTTTTTTGCATTAACAAAAAAACAAGCAAAAAAATACAACACAAATAATTTTACAAACATAACAAGTATGCAAAATTTCCCCCCACCTCATTACTCCTTTTTCAAATACTTTTCCAAATATTAGGAATTAGAAGGTGAACATCTTGTATACCATTCCTAAATCCCTTCATTTGGTGTGACATTGCATCAGTGCACTGATTAATCAATGATTGAACATTGCTTTCAGCTTGCCTAGTCGTAATTCATGGCTTTTTCATTCTAGCATTTCCATGCAACCTTTTCCTTGTCCCACATTCGTTATATTTTTTATAAAATAGGTACGTAAATTGTGAAATCCCAACAATCTTGTACCATGCTACTTCACAAATTTCAACATCTTGTATTGTAACAAACCTTCACCTTTTTACTCCAACTTTTTAGTGCAATCTTTTAGGAATATCCAAAATATATGTTCTTTGATTTGCGAATGATAAGTTCTAGAACTCTTGTTGCACAATTGATGTCTTTTCACGAAGGAAATACTAACAACAATTGAAAGAAGAACAACTATTTGAGTTCACATTGGAAATAGTAACATTAGAATTTGGAACCGTTGGAAAATAAATTCCACAACCACCACAAGTAATTTTGAGGTCCAATAAAACCATGCACAATAGTCAAATAAGTTGTTTGCATCTCCCACGACCAACACAAATCCTTCCCCTATCACTTATCGAATACCAAATATCAATTAGATTTCTAACCTTCAAAAGTATAGTTCCCATACTGACAACATTCACATCTCATGTTAACGTGAAATAAAACAACTCATCTAGTTCAAAAACTTTAACAACCTTTATTGTCTTCCAGCTGATAAATCTTGGACATTAAAAAAATCAAAGCTTTTCAAAAATTCTCTCTAAAATGTAATTCTTAAAAAGGATAGACAATCGAATGGCCACTTGATTTTCACCTCCTGTCACCACAATGGAAGTAGAACTAGGTGACCACCTAATTCTCCCTCCTGCCCCTAAGAGGGAGTGAGAATTGGTTGACCAATTAATTTTCCTATCTTGACACAAAGAAGAATCAAGAATTGTTTGGTCACCTATTTTCCTGTCCTGGAACAAATAAGGATGGATGGGGACCAAGAATTGGGCCGCCACTATATTCTCTTGTCTTGGCATGGACAAGGACCAAAAATCAGGCAACCACCTGACTCTCTTGTCCCAACACAAATAGGGCTAGGAATTGGGCGGCCATTCGATCTTTGCATCCTACAACAAACATGGACCAAGAATTAGGTAGTCATCCGATTTTCCCATCCTGACATGGACAAGGACCAAAAATCAAATGGTTGCCTACTTTTCATTTAAGAATACATATATTATAAAGGAGTGGAAAGACATGGAGATTGCTCATGATTACAATGACCAGTTGTTTACAATTTTTGGGCAGTAGTTGCTAAAGAAAATTTCACAGATAAGCTAAAGTTGAACCCATCGAACGATCCTCCATCAAAATCATTCGATGATACCTTGATGAGGTGGAAGTTGAATTGAGATCCTGGAGGAGTGCAAGTTGATGCACTGGTCCTAAAGAACTCATATAGGTGCTTGGAAATAGTTGACATGTTTACATTGAAGGAAATTTTTGACTTGGAAAGGAATGTTGATTTCCTTCAACATAGAGCAGTTGGAACAATTATTGTTGTTTACACTTCTAACAACTTTGAGGAGTTGACCGTTTGGAAGGGGCATAAATGGGAAAGCATGCTTGTTGCACTTAAGGATTACATAATGCATAAGTGTATATGTATGCATATGTGAAAATGAGTCTTTTGGTTATTTGATGTTGATAATCCACAAGACTATGATTGGTCCATATATAACATATGAGGTCAAGACATATTTTGCACATCCTGATGAGCTTTTAAGTGGAAGTGTAACTACTTTCGAAAGTTCGCTTTTGTTATTTGTCTATTTGTTTTGAACATAGGTGGGAAAAGGGTGTTGTAAAGAAGGCATTGGGAAGCAACCGGCCACCCAATACAATTTGAGGGAAGGACTCCATGCATAAGGACATTTGCCAAGTATATAGGTAGGAAGTTTACCTAAAAGCATTTTGAGATATTCTTCAACCATTGATCATAGACATGGTTTCCATTGTTAGTATTTTTGGTGGTGGTGCACTCTCACATCTTACATTGGTAAGCTGATTATTTGAGATAATGTATTATTCATGTTTGTGTAATTTCTAAGTTTACATAATAATGACTTTTATTCCCTCTTGTTAGTACATTGCAAGACTTAGAATGTAATTTTTTTGAACTTTTGCCTTTTGGATTTGGTCACAAAGGTGAAAAGGCAATGTCAATTTGTCTTTGCATGGTATTTGGGGTAAGTCTTCAATCAGACGATGAAGCAGAGGTATTGGAGCCAAATGTGGATGAAGATAAGGAAGAGGATGAGGACAAGGATGATGGAGAAGAGGACACCAAAAGTAGCAATGAATTAGGAAGAAGTGGAAGATCATTTAGAAAATCATAGTCAGTGGGGGAAGCAAGCACATCAAAGGATTTAAATCATTGCATTCAAAAAATATTTATGAGAGAAGATTTTGAGCAAATGAGGCGAGAAAAAGGAAAGGAGCCAGTTGTAAAGAAGAAACCTCGAATGAAGCAGTGTGTCCGATGAAAAAACCTCGAAGTTGAATGGGAATCTAATGATTCCATTTTGAACCATGTAGAGCAAGAGACAAGACTGCCCCGCTTGAGTTGTGATGTTAATAAAGACTTTTCAATCAAAGAGCAAATTCTTGCAATCCAAGCTAATGAATAGATGCTTTGCTTAATGCACTCAGAGGAAATGAGCCCTACTAAAAATAAGTAAGGAAATATGATGTACAAATTATAGTCATTTGACATAATTTTATTCCTTTGAGTTCTTCTCAGGGAAGAATTCCTTTGTAATAAGGATCATAATATCCTTCTCTGGTTTTGGTAACTATTTCAATGTAATGTTGAGGGAATGTTTTGTTAATGAAATTCTTTGTCATCCTATAAATTACCAAACATGTTTTCCTCCTCATTTTCTAGAATTAGGTAACATGTATGTTGTTGCCTCATTGATGATACATAGGAATTAGACAACCATTCAATTGTGGATTTATGAAAACCAAATTTTTGATTATACATAATTTCATGAAAATGGGATTAGGTGGTCACCTTATGTTGTTTTGGAAACTTTTATTTTTGGTGTATCAACAATTTTTGGAGTTCATGGAATTGGGCAACCACCCAATTCTATGTGTGGAATATATATATATGTTGTAATTTAATTTTGGATGGGTTGAAATGGGTTGTCACCTGATTGTACATTAGTATTTCAAATGTTATTCATGATTTATTTTATTGCGATAAAATTTGAATGATTACTTAATTTTAAACTCTTCTGTTTTCATTTTTTTTTGTCTACTACTTCATGTATATTGTCAAAAAATGGTTTTGAAATTTTAAGGAAGATGCAATTTTTTCTTTTTGTGTCTGAAGTAATGATTGAGGGTTATTGAAATTGTTTTCATTGTTGGTGAATGTTCAAGGACAAGGTATTGCTTTCAACTTCTTTGAATATTTTAATTTGACTCTAGGATCTTTTTTTTAAAGTGCAAACTTTCAAATTTTTTTAGTGTAAAAAGATATAGTGTCAAATTGGAAGTGAGGGTCTTTTTCAGGATCATATTGCTAGGTTAGGTGAAGGAGTTTCATCTTTCATGACTAGGGTTGACGTTGAAGTGGAGGCTCTTGACATGGGTCGATTTTGTTCATCCAGATTGCTAAATGTATTAAATCCACAATTGAGGTGGAGGTGAATTTTGTGGTTTGGATGATATTTTGTGGGTTATTGATTCTCTTTTAGGATAATGTACTAAATCGACAATTTTCATTCATGTTTTTACATGTCATTAACAAATTTTTGATTTTGCTTAACAAACGATCGAAGAGGACTTCATATCTTGATGGAGTTATAGCCAAAGTCACTGCTTCAACAATGTTGGAATACATGGATGACAATGTTGAGGTTTCTTCATCTTCAGGTGTTGTCATTGGATCATGATCTTGCAAGGTGAAAGTCTTCATTTATACTTGATTTAAATGGAAATCTTTTGGCTACAAGCTTCAAGAAAATTTGGAAGATGAAGCTTGTAACTAGACATGGAAAACCATTAATTTTCTTTTGAACTTTTGTTTTGAAGCTTGGGTTGAAAGAATTTCTTGAAAGATTTATTGTGTAGTCCATTGTGTACAAATGGTTTGCAGCCCAACATCATAATATCAAAAATTATTTGGATAAAATCCAATAGGAAATTAAAATCGTTGTTGACCTCGCTAGGATACTTGGCATTTTTTGAATTTTATTCCTAACAAGCCTATTTTTCACAAGAATTTAACCTTTTCATTTTCTAAGTATTCATATGTTCATGCTGGGAACATTGTTTGTTGATGATACCCCATACAAGAGTCTATTTAATGGGTCATTTAATGCAATTTATGTTGAAACATTTGAAAAATCTGGAAGAAATGATAATTATTTGCTAGGAATTGTTCTCCCATACATGGAAACTCTTCATTTTTTGGAATTTAATGTTCCCACTTTTGTTCAAGACAACCCTTTTGGTAGAAATATTAAACATATTAGGTGGAATGATCCAATATACAAAACATTATTTGAAGGTTGTACTAGTAGTTGTGATTCGTCATATTGTACAAATGTGAGAAAAAAATGAAGAAGAAGTTGTAATGTGTTTGTATGATCCTAGAGAAACAATTGTTAAATCGTTTTATTGCATGGTTCCCTCTCGGGTGGTTGCTCAATTTTTAGAAAAGGAATAATATAATGTATTGAATTTATTGATGTCAATCAAACTTGAAGGTTTAAAAACATAGAATTGGAGGAGACATGTTTCGAATGTAGAGATAAATAGTGAAGTGTCGGATATGATTCCTTATAATTTGTAGAGTAGTCCTCTAATTTGTGGGCTCCTTCAATGTTTTATTAGCTTGGTTTGATGCTAATTTTAATGGATATGATTTAATTCTATTTATGAATGAGATGATTGGCCCTACTTGAAAATAAAATTATGTATTACAAAAAAATTATATGTTATGAAAAATTAGAAGATTTGATATTTTTCTTTGTGTTTGGTTGTATTGACTTGTGTTAGTTGGTAGGTCCTACCTTTGTGTCCATATGCATCAAGTTCCCGTGTATGTTGACATTTTTGTTCACATCCTTCTTCATTAAGAAAATTGTTCATGTTCAATGTAAATGGTGTTTTGTGTTATTTTCCATAGAATGTTGTTTTACAAGGAAAGCAATAGTTAGGGGGAGAAATGTTGAAAACGACATAATGGAAGCAAAAGTTGGAGTTCAACATTTTCTTGTTCATGCTTTCAAAAAACATTATTGCAATTTGGTCATGCATGGTGGTGGAGGACATCATGGAAGTTCTTACTTTGTTATTGCCACAAAAGTTGATCAACCAATTTGTTTTCATTTGGGGGTGTGAATAGTGTTATTTGACATCAGGTCAAATCATGGCCAAATCTTAGTATTGTCTTAAGGATTTAAGACATGTGTATTTTGCTTGTTGAGGATTGCCTTATGGGAAAGAAAACCAAACATTACTCATTGACGATGAACCAAACAAGGCTCTTAGAAATTCCAAGTTCAATGGTTTTTAATTTATTCTTTTAGAAGACATAAGTTATCCAAAAATAAGGTGAAATGGTTGGACCTTGCATTTTGGTTGTGGCTAACATTAATTAAATTACCTTTTGCAAGTTCAGTTCAAATGCATTTTGAGACCATTGTCAAGTATTTGAAGCCACATTTGAGTTTGTCTTTGCCACATTAATGTTGGTTCATGCAATACATGAAAAAAAATAAAGGGGATTGTGAAATTACTCAACTTTTGTTAGGTATGATCCATTTTGGACCTAGTCAATTGTCTTGAAAACTACTCATATTATGCTTTCATCTTGTGTCTACATGAAGGATTCAACTTTTGAGTTTTGTTTATAGTGGGTTCAAGGTGTTGTTTACAAATCATGTGATGATGCTTGCAGCTTTGAAAGGTAGAGCACGATGTTGTCCAATTATATTCTTGTTTCAAGATATATGCTAATGTTTTAGTTTATCTTACTATTCGATAATGACCACCATTTTAGGGTTTGAAGTTTTGAGTTTTTGATGGTTTGTAATTTGAATATTTTTGCCTATCATTTTATTAAAATGATAGATTGAACACATGACGCATTGAACTATATTTGGTTCAGTTATATGTAATAAGATTTGTGGAACTTTGATCTTCCTTATTTGATGTTGGAAATACAATGTTGTGCTAAGTGTTATTAATTATTGGAAATCGATTTGCAAAAGGATTACATGATCACATGGTTTTCATCCAATTTTTTGTGTGTGGTAAGAACTAAGTGTTTGCCTTGTGTTAGTCCAATTATTTTTCTTCATTCATTAACTTCAAAAAAACCATGTTGCCATTTGGTGCTACATTTTCCTTTTTTTGTTTAACTTGGAAAAATCCATGTGGCTAGCCAATGTTAGTCCATTATTTGATATCATTTATTAATTAACTTGGAGAAAACTATGTGGCAACTCGATTCTAGATCATCTAAGTAATTGTTCTTTATTAATTGCATTGAAAAGGACCAAGTGGCTACTCGGTTCAAATTTTGGATAGTTGTTTTACATATTCAAAATTGTGTATGGTTATTATTGGATAGTTCTAAAGTTTGAAATTAATTAAATACATGTTATTTGGTCAAATAGGTGAAACAATTGTCAATTTAGGTCAATTAAATCATATATGTTTAATTAAATGGGACATTTATGCATACTTGAATAACAACTTCAGTTGACTTACTTAATGTGTGTTGAAATGCAACTTGATTATTGAAATTATGTTCATTGAAAAATGATGTACTATGTACTCCATGTAAATTAAAATTTTGAAGGGTAATTGAAGCATAATCAAACTTTAAAAAATAATTTATTTTTTTAAAACATTAATTAATGGTTACTATTTATTACAATTTAATGTTGGATCAATCCAACAGAGTTTTCTTTTGTGTTTTATAACAACTATCCATTGTGATAAAGCTTTAGGTTTTTAAGAAATTATTTAGTGTCAAATACATGTTTTGTTCTACTACTTGACCATTGCCATCCACAAAATTGTTGTAATTTTGTCTTGCAATTCAAAATACACAAGATTAAATAATGGTCACAACTACTAATGGCACATGTTAATGTGGCTGCACACTATGAGTTAAATTGTGATTTGTAAGATGTTGATAATGTTTTATAGGAACATCTTTTTTGGAAATTTTTGATGTTTTCAACATTAATAACAAATACATTTGCAACACATTTTCACTTTTCAATGGAAAATGAATATTATTTCAATCATTCTTCCTTTGATGAAGATTTCACCATTTTCCATTACCTTGTTTTCATTGTATTTTTCTCATGAAAATTTGTGGTGACATGAAATTTATAATGAAAAAACATTTTTATAGGTAGGTCTAAGTTCATTCCTTAAGATTGGGAGAGAATATATGTCTACCTTCTAGATGTAAAATCTTTGAAAAGTATGAATAAGAACCCTCCCCCTTGTATGTGTTTAAAATATTATTCAATGTGAATGGTAAATTTTTGATGCAATCAATAATTCACAACCAAATGTTAAACATTAACAAATGAAATAGAGGCTTGGAAATTATAAAGAAATTAACGGTTTCGGGGGGGGGGGGGTTTTACTTGGAGTGGTTTAATATAAGGTCACCAACTAGTGAATACAAATTTTACAATAGCTTTTAATATTGATGTTGAAATATTTTTCAACCTTTTGTATTAACAAACCTTTTGTAGATATATTTTTAAGGATTCACACCCATGCTTGTCAATTATCAACAAGATATGTTATTTCTTGAAACATCCAATGTCCTATTTCATTGAAATTCTTAATGGGTTGTGGTTAGTAAAAACAATCATACTTTTATATAGGGTCATATCTTCCCCTTCATTTGACCCTATTAATAATTCTTTGGGAAATTTTTGATGTAACCAATGTCATGGACACCATCATTGGTCAACATCACCAACATCATCATGGATGAAATTCATTCACCACCAACTTGTAATTAACTTGTAATTTATTTATAGTTTATTTATAGTTGACTTGTAATCGATTTATAATTGATGTGTAGTTCATTTGTAATTTATTTGTAATTCATTTATAGTTAACTTGTAATTTATTTGAAGTTCACTTGTGGTTCATTAGTTCACTTATACTTTAAGAAGGTTTTTTAGATATTGGGCATATAAAAGTCTTGATGGAAGTTTTTTTATAACTAAATCTTGAAAGGGGTATAAATAAAGGTAGGAGCCCCCATACCTTTAATCTATTCAACACTAATCTAATGTATGCTCTTGCACCATAGCTTTGTTCAATTCATCATGTTTGTCCAATTTCATATGTTGCATAAAATAAAATTTTGTTTGCACTTTTGTTTTGCATACTTTGTGTTCTTGTTTTTATTTTCATGTTTTGTGTTTAGAATTAAATTTAGGTTTGTTTTTCTCATAGTTTGTTTTCCTTTCTAAAAACCTTAGAAATTCCTTTACCTTTGTAATTTTCATGCTCGTAATAGCCAAAGTTCACTTCATCCATAGAAAGATGTAAAAAAAATGACCATGATTTCTAAGAAGATTTATCCAAATTCTATATTTTTGACTACATGTAAAAAAAAAAATTGAAAATCCTATGGATTTTTTACTTTTCCTTCACTTTTGGTGAATGGAAACCTCAAATTTTACTTTATTTTTAAAAAATAAATTAACTTGCTCTTTGGCAAATCACTAGGAAAAAAGGTTGGACCCCACTAAACATTAATAGAGCTATTAAAGTGGTAGGTGTGGATGTTTTATACAATATACATGAAAGGTAGTTGCACACCAAGGTGAACCAAAAATGACACATGTGAAGTCCATAAAACACAAAGAAAATGACTTTTGGCAAGGTTTTTTAATTTTATTTTAATGGATCTTTAAATTATTGTATTCTAAATTTTCTATTTGGCACAAATGATGTATTATACTAATTTCCTTTCTTGTAAAAAATATGCTCACAATTCTTTGGTTTCAATAAATTATGGATTTTTATGTAGATTGGTAGTTTAATGAGGATTCATCAAATTAAATATAAAAAATTCACGTCGAACCTTTATTTTAAAATTGTAATAACACCATGATCATATTAGAAAAAACACAAAGATTTGCATTTATATATTATCTAATATGAATCCTTAAATGTTTTTTTATGGACTACAACTAAGGAGGTTGCATCATTTCAAAAGTACATCCCATAATGAAATGATGACATTTTATCACCAAATGTTTTTCTATGTATTTACAAGTATGTTCCATTGATTAGATGAATCCTTTCCAAACATTTAAGGTTGATCCAATTTGTATTCTCACACCCTATTTTGGCATTTGAAAAAACTAATTTTATGATAATCCATTTATAGACTATCTAGTGTGTAATCACCTTGAAATTCCATATGATTGGAATAAAATGGAATATTTGTTCAAATCTAGATTTTTATATTTTAAACCTAAATTATTGTTTGAAAATGGTGTAAATCACAATGAGATTTCGTTCGGTTCAATACATGGGTGCATTCACGGTTGGGGTACCACAACATGAACCATGACACCTTTTTGTTCGTGTCTTGGTCAAGACTCAACAAAATGAATGTTTTGAGATGTTAAACAATGAAAGGGGGATATGTATGTTTATGCTTTCAATTAATAAGTGTTATAATGAATGAATCAAATCAATTGAACAAATTTTGAATGCCATGTTCAAGTATAAACTAAAAAGGAATGTAAGACTACAAGACATTTCTACAAATGACATACTTTCACTTGGAGTGCCAAACCCTATTAAAAACATAATGTCCTATTTTTACACCCATGTCTCCTATACTTTTTTACAAACCCTTGGAATGAAAATTTGTAATTAACATAATTAATTTGATTGTCTTTATTAACACAACCTTTTCCATGAAAAACATCCAAGATTCTAGCATCAATTCCACAAATTTTGGTGATTTATTATATTCAAAATTTATATCATCATATAGAACATACTTTATTCTATTTGTGGTTCAAAAATGGAACAATTTGAACAAATATTGTTAATCATATTAAGTCTTTTTCAATAGTCTTGCAAAGTGGGACATAGGTGTTGAGCCATCCTTTAGAACATTTAAGGACATGTTTTAATCATCTAAATCATAAAAAATCACCACCATTTTAAATAAGAAATATGTGAGTATTTATTAGAAAAAATAACAATTAAATGATTTTGTAAATATAATGATCATTCAAAATAATGCATGGAAAGTGATTTTGGGGTGATACATTCCTTTTGTGTACCCAAACTTTGACTGGACCCACATGCTTTAGGGTCCAGCCATGCTAATAGGAACCACACCCACCTCCTTAAACCTATGTTTTTTCATTGTTTAAACAATATTCTTGGAATCTTTTCGCATTTTATTGTACTTTAATCAATTTCAACTTACAAAAGAAGAACATATGGACATTATTTACATTGTATTTTATTTTAATGGCAATTTAAGAACATGTATTCTTCTCTTGTTGAGATTAATTGACTACATGCATGACATGTAATTTGTAACCATTTTTATTTGGCGTCAAGTTTATGGTTGGTGAAATTGAAAAGTGGTTGACATGTGGAACATCATGGCAAATTATATATGTTCACATGTTTACAAAAGTGCAAGGAAATAAAATAACCAAAAAACACAATGAAGATAGAAAAAGACAACTACCTATAAGACTAGGTTAAAAGGTTAAAAGTTTACATGCTCTAGTTTAATTAGGGTTCTAGCTTCGGCAAGATTAATAAGCTATGTTAATAAATAAGTAGTTAGATTGTCAATGTGTCCTTATTATGCTTAAACACATGTTTACATTTCATAAATACTTATTATTTAATTATATCTTTCCAATGTAGTAATAAAAATCACATGACTTATGTTAAAAACATTTATGACCAAAATTATTAAGCCACAAGACCATAAGCCACAAGTTTGATTTTAATGTAGTCATGTAGTGTAATATGTAACCTATATTATCACAAACATAGTAATATGTCTAGTAATATATGCCACGTTTTGACATCCTGAATATGCATAAGAGTAAAGACTAGGGTCAACTAGCAACCCTAAAAGGAGAAACAACATAATGATGACAAGATTCAGTGGAGGTGTGGGAATGGTGATGAGGTATGGTAGAGGAAAGCTAGGGCGATGAAAAGGGATGGAGTGAAGGGAGATGAAGTGGGAATAGAGTTCTTGTCATGTGATACAATGTTGCTATGTCACCATCACGAGCCCTAGCTTTAGCAACTTTTCTTTTTTATTTTTCCCCTTACAAGTCACAAACCCAATTTTTTGATTCGCCATTTGGCCATTTTTTGCCACCAAAGAAGACGCTGATAAGGAGGAACCTACCAGGGTATCCCAGAGCCCAATATTAAGAGGTCAGAGTATCTTGGCAGTTTTCAACAAATCTAAAACTGGGGGCATGGTTAGTGTGTAACCTGGTTAGTTTAAAACATGAAAATTTTATGGATACCCACGCACTAGGGGTTGGGAGAGTCGGGACATGATTTTTGCACCATGAATGTCATCCTGATACACAATAGATTTTGGTAGATATATCTCTGCAAGCAGTTTCTGTTGGCCTTCAATGTCAAAGTTAAGAAATATCCTGATAAATTAACAGATTTCTACACATGGTTCTCGTAGGTAGGGAAAAAAAAAGGACTTAAATTTATTTTTCATCTTGTACTTTTCAGTAGCCAAAATTGTCTAAATTGACTTATGGATATTGCCATCCCAAAAAAGAAAAAAAGGGAAAAAAAACATTGCTCTCCACATACAGTTCAAAATTTGATGTATATTCTCCTTTTATGGATAAACAAATCTCACACAGCATTCCACATGGGAAAAACATAAATCCGAAGTTGATATTCTCATTGAGCTAAGTTTTCTTGTAAGAGTTCAACCAGGCCTGAATGCTTTTGTTTGTGGGCTCACTATCATTTTGATTGGCCCATCACTAAAAAAAATTGAAACTATGGAGGGTCCCTGAAGTAGAAGGTTGTATTTTGAAGTATTTTGTTCCTCCCCTTTGGCACACCTGTATAGGTGAAAATAGGACAACATTTGCCAATGCATATGGGATAAAAGTGAGGTGCTATGGAAAACACGTTGGAGAACACTGGGAACTTGGGGAACATATTGGGAACCTGATGGGAACCCATTGGGAACTTAAAGGGAACATAATGGGAACACATTGGGAACCAGGAATTAAAAAAAAAATCCTTCCCCTCCAAACTTAAAAGGAAAAAAAGCAAGTCACTTTGAGTGCATGCTTGGGCCTTCCCATTGGCTGCATGAAATTTCTCTTCCCAAAAGAGTTTGTCACCATTTTTGGCATGGGCTAATACCTCTGGCAAAGAACACTCTACCTATTGTGATCTGATTTAATTAGATGAGGGTGCCTATTTTTATTTTAATCATCAATCATTTTCATTGGCCCATCGCAGAAAAATTGAAATTATGGAGACCTACCCAAGTAAATAGTTATATTTTGATTGGCAGATCTCAAAAACAAAAAGCCATCAAACTTTGGAGCCCTCACCCAATACAGACATTTCTATTATGACAATGGCAAGTCACTAAGAGTAAATTCTCCTTTTCTAAACCTTTTGAATATATGTACAAATGACCAACCTAAAAGGCTTGGTCCCTTCACATGTGAAAAGAGACAATACTCCTCCAAAACTTGTGTTTCCATATTTGAATAAATTTGCTTTGCAAGTTCTCACGGTCTAAAGTTCCTCAACCATGATTTCTGCCTGGTACATTCAAATTTTTTAGTGCAAATCTCATCCATAGAAACTTTAGAAAGCATTATCATGCATTTCCAAGTTGAACATGCCTCAGTCAAATCCATACCTCCTTGCTTGAAGGCATGACCCATGAAGTTGATGGATAAAATTCATAAAATTGAATCTGTCCAATAACACAAATAGAAAAGAAAATCCTATTTGTTTTTTCATTTGGTACTTGCAACATGCAAAAGCCTTGTGTTATGTTGACATTAGATAACGCCAGATGATTTTTGGTAGAAGTTGTACCAGATTTCATATATTCATCAATGCCAACATTCATCTCAACATTAGAAACATTAACATCAATAACTTTGAAGTGCTCCTCTCCTGCATGCTTCAAACGATATCCTATCAGCCCAGCAAAGGTATACAAACCTTGACCTTCCAAAAGTTTGCAATCAACCACGTGACCAAAGGAGTTTTCACCAGATCATCCACCCAAATTGACATTTCACTGCTTGATTGAGAGTAAGACTAGAAATGTGTAATTTACAAACCATTTGCAAATGTAAGTGACATAATGATCCTCCTCACTCCAAAAGCATATATATATATATAGATTTCAAAAGTTCTTCCATCAAAAAAATTCATTGTGGATCAATTTTTGAACCTGACATTTCAATTGAGAAAAAAATTTCAATGTACTTAAAAATATATATATATATATATTCCTTGCCTTTTTGTTTAACATTTGCTTTTGTGGATGGAGCCATCTTCTATACACAAGTAATGTGAAAAACCTAGATGTAATATGGCAAGATTGCATGGGGCTAAGCCAAAATCAAACATCAGTTCACTCTTGCATGTGTTAATAATGCATTCTTATTGAAGGGAAAAAATCACACACCCTTGGCAGTGGTGCACTATTGCAAAAAGGGGAAAAATAAATAAATTCCCACACCTCCTCCCCAACACCTGCTTCCCCAAGGAAAAGAAATGAGCCATGTAAGATGCATGTTCAACCATTCCATTGGCTACATTCTATTGCTAAAACTATTTGTCACTATTTTTGGCTTAAACTATTAGCCCTTGCAAAAGAGCTAGGGTAGCTATTTCATTTTAATTAGTTGGGGGTGCTTCACAAGTCCAACTTTCTTTTTTTTGTTGGAAAGAGCCAATTTGATTGGCCCATTGCAAAAAAAAGTTCAAACTATGCAGGCTCCCCAAAATAGAAGATTCTATGGAAAGATGGGGTGCCTCCCCTTTGACCCACCTATATAGGTGAGAAGGGGATGACTTTGGGCAAAACATCTATCTATGAAGGAAGGTAGTTTGTTTTGTTTTGTTTGTACTTATGAGATCCACCAAATTGGGATGCTTCAGATTGCATTCTTGGTCTTTGTGGAAAGCTCTCAAGGAGGAGTGCATAGACTTGGTTTCATGGCATTTGGACTTGTGGTGTAGAAGTTCTTGAATATTGAATGATTTCTTCACTGAAAATTAAATTAAATTGTAGCTGAAAATTTCGGAGGAATTGGAATGTGCCTTTGGTGTTGTTGGAAAGACCTTTGATGAGCAGGATTTGATGGAATTTATTTGGTAAGATTTGGATTCAGAATGGGGGTGATATTGATTTTAAAATGATTTCTGCCACTGAAAATTCAAATAAATTCCAAAAAACCAGGTTTTGCAAGGAAACTGGGGGTACTTATTTTATTCATCTTTGTATTATATTAGATGGGGGCTGGGGGGTTGCATACAAAACCTTTTTATAAATTTAGAAAGAGCCATATTGATGCCAATTTTTCTCGAACATTGGGCATGTGCAAACATCGAAACCTAGATTTGCTTCAATCCTCCAAAATAGAAGTATAGTTATGCTTTCCTTTCAAACTCCAGTTATGCTTTAGATACATGGAAGTTAAATTGTGCCCAAACAATATGGGATGAAATTGAGGTGCTATTGGAACGTCCTGTGGGAACACTTGGGAACCCCCTTGGTGATGGGAACACAAAAAAACTCCTTCACCCTTCCCTAAGGATTGCCACATCTTCTTATGGATGATGCCAGCAAGGGTTTTTCTTTTACTGACAAAAAGGAAAAATGAAAAATTCTGAAATGAAGTTATTTTTGGGGGTTTCAATCACCATAAGTCAGAGAAAAAAGGAAAATCACTAGACTGTGATATTTGGGTCTGATAAGAAGCCAGAAATATAGAAGGATGATTAGGAATTTGGCTAAATCTTCCTTAGGGACAATCGCCACAATTTCTACATGTATCTGGACTATCGCCAGTTAGGCTGCATCAAACAAGTCCTAGAAAAAAACACTGATCTCCACTTTAGGCTGCTGCGTAAGAGAAATCCTTAAAGAAACACAGCCTGGTCTTCACAATATGATGGAAAAGTCTAAATTTTGTCCAAACTTGATTAGCAGTGTTCAGAAGTGGGAAGTAGCCAGCATAGATGGTGAGGCTTACGCCCACATTGTCAACTTCCATATATTTTGCTCGTGTGGAGGATGTTGGTAACAAATCTAAATCCTGTCGGCTGACAAAGAATTTCAACAGAATTTCAGGGAATTTTCTGGTGTACAAGTTTGTGTCAGAAACCGCAAGTGTCGTGCACTGACCTTCCTGGAAGGCTCATCATGTTTCGCAACGTTACCAAATAGGTACTTAATAACTTACCACAATACCCAACCCCTTTGCTTTACATTTGCCTGAACATAACGGGACGTTATTTCACAAGCATGTACCGTTACAGTCCAAGTAACGATCAGTCGTGGACAGACAGTTATACAGCATGGAATGGTGAAGCCACTGCCCGTTACGATGCGTAAGGCATCACACACTTATCCACTATGGAATGGTCAAGTGGACTGCTCATTATGTTGGGTAAGGCGCCAGAAGTGCCCATTGGGGTGGCCAAGCAATGGACCCAACATAATAGTTGAGCACCTGTCTGTTCTGTTGGGTCAGGCACCAAGCGAGCCCGTTAGGGTGGGCGCGCTAGGCAATGTACCCAACATAATAGGCAAGGTCAAGACCATTCCATGACACTAAGGTCTGGGGTGGCAGATTCCATGATTTAGAAAAGATCTTGCTCATCAAATGTTTTGACCAGTACTACATATGTATGAGCATCACTAGAAGGTTATGTCATATAATGCATTCAAGATAATGACATAATCTTCTGCCCCCAGACGTTCATGTATAGGGTACGGCCCTGCTATCAGGGAATTACTGTGAGCACCGAGGTCGAAGGCAGAGGTCCACGCAGTAATTCCCTGACAGCAGGGCCTTACTTTGCGTAACAACCGAGGTAATCAATGGTTTTAAAAAAAACAAATTCCCTTCCAAAGATCTTATTGGCTTACATCCTGTGTCCTAGGGATCTTGCAATCTCACGCCCTGCATCCTAGGGCTCTTTATGTAAGACTGATTACTAAATGTAATCTGCCTTATAAATACACTAAGAATTCACATTGAGATCACACAAAACAAACTACCTTACCTCCCGTAATAGAGAGATGACTGAAGAGCATCACTTGGATTCCACAGTAAAACATGACGTTGCAAGTTAATAGAGCAAATTATAGACATTACACAATTGGCAACACATATGGTATAGTAGACAATGAGAAAGAAGGTTCAAATAAAACGGCCTACTTCAATGCTTGAGAGGACAGACAGGTCAATTAGAGAAGTAGGGAGAAAGATGTCAAAAGCTCGTTCAAGGTTTTGATATTGTTCTGTTTCAGAAAACAAACCATACGCCATCTTACGATAAGCAAGCAAAAATTTCAGGTTTGCAGAGCTTGACTAGATTGCCATGGAGAATGATGGACCATGAACCATCCAAGCAATATATAACTAGTAAAAAGCTCTACACCCAGCTAGCTAGCCTCTGTAGTAGATTTTGCTCCCTACCCACCAAGCCAACTCCAGCCCTGTATTCAAAATGGGTGGAAGTTGGATATTTTCCTGAGTGAGATTATTATTGAAAGTCCTAATTAGCAAATAGTAATTATAACAAAAGACAAAGTCTAATAGCCAAAACCATGGTATCATGCTTTAACCTCAGACTAGCCCGCTGCAGCAGCTGCTCCTTTGTGCAGCTCTCAAGAGTTGCACTGAGAAACTAGCACATCAAAGTCAAAAAAGCCGAAATATTCCTGTTCACTCCTACTGCCTGGAAAGCACTAAAACCCTAGTGGACTGATAAACCAAAATGATCGATTGCATGCAGGTCCGGTTCGATCCCATCATGTGCACTAGGTCGGTCTTCTTCAAGTGGCGTTTTCTTCAAGTGTCAAAAAGTTTGTGATTGAAACTTAGAATGTAGCTAGCTAGCTGCATTTGATCATCAGATGTTGAGATCCGTGATCATTCTGGGAATAGGAACTGCGTGCAGTGGGTGCACCATTTCGCATGACAGCTTGAGAACTTCACTCAGGTCCACTGGATGGTCAGTAGACGCGACCCACTGAAACTTGTGAAGCAACTGGGCCAACCACAACTGGACTGTCGTCATACCCAAGGCTCGTCCAGGGCACACGCGACGTCCAGCTCCGAAGGGTGCTAGACGGAGATCGCTTCCCCTCACATCGAAGTCCATTCCTCCTTCCAGAGGTAGAAACCGCTCAGGGCAAAAGTTGTGGGGATTGGCCCAGATGGTTGGATCGTGAGCAATGGCCCACATGTTCACCATTGCTGTGGTGCCCTTAGGAACCAGGTGTCCTCCCACTTGGACATCCTCGGTAGAAAGACGAGCCCAGGATAGAAGCGGACCCGGAGGATGAGTCCTCAACGTCTCTTTCACAACTGCTTGCAAATAAGGCATGTGGGCAATGTCGGCGTCACGAACTTCTCGATTTCTACCCACCACGGCGTCCAGCTCGGAATGCAGTTTGGCCTGAATTTCCGGGTGTAGCACTAGCTCCGCCATGATCCACTCTGTCAGAATGGCTGTAGTGTCGGTGCCTCTGAAAATCATCTCCTGCAGAAGCCCGGCAAAAAAAGAAGCAAAAAGGAAAACCCGTATCAAGACCATTTCACGCTGCAAGGTAAGAGAATTATGCAGGAATGAAAGCAGCAGCTCAGCTCAGCTCAGGAAGAGGAGGAAACAGGAAACTACTGACCCATAAAACAGCTACAGCATCTGCGTCGGATAACTTTTCCTCGCCCTGCAGAGACAAAAGAACGTCGACAAAGTCTGATACTTCTGAGGAAGTTTCACTGGCGGCGGCGCGCGCAGCTCTATGCTCATCGATAATATTCTGAACAAATGCAGTTACTCGAGGAACAAGCTTGGCGCAACGCTGGTGTATGTTGTGAGGATCGACGGCTTCCAGGGCGGGAAGATGATCAGCCCAGTTGAAGGCACCCAGGAGCTCAAAACCTTCTCGTACCATCTGCTTCAGTTGCAGTGCTTCAGTGCAGGACTGAGTATCGAAGTCGTAGCGACGACCAAACACGCCACTCATAATATTATTCAAAGACGCACGTTGCAGGTAGCTACGAATCTGGATTGCACCACCGGGAGTGACTGAGGATTCTTTGGCGATTGACACAAGAACTTGGTTGGTTTCAAACTGCCGTGAGGCTTCATGCGCGGCAATTCTTTTTGGCGCGAACAAGTGGTTTGCAGCAATTCTGCGAAGTCCTCGCCAATAATCACCCTGAGGTGCGAACCCGATAGCACGGCCGAATAGCAGCTGTTGTGCGGATTGCTTTAGTGGCCGATTAGCAAAAGAAGAACTGCACAGAATGTCGCGTGCAGTATCAGGCTTGCTGGCTATCACCACTCTGGTCTTGCCGAGACTCAGGGACATGAGCGAAAGAGCTCCATGTTGTTGCGCCAGTTGTGCCAATCTCCTGTGCGCCAGTCCACCCATCTCCATCAAACTCCCCAGGACCGGAACACCTCGTGGTCCAGGTATTGTGTTGCGACGCTTAAGTGACCCCCACGCGCTTCCTCCTGGACCCAACCAACAGACAACAACTGCCGACAGGCTGATGGCTGCTAGTGCCAACAAAACGTACCAGGAACTCAGCGAACTGGAACCTTCCAGAAGAGCCGACCGCCCTTGCTTAGCCAGCATTGGCAAAGCAAACAACCAGGACCATCCTCCAGATGAACTCGACGACATATGCACGACTTCCATTGTTCAAGCCTCAGGAAATAATATGTACTAGTTCAAAAATCACAACTTCTTCGCTGAGAGCAAAATCAAACCGGAACTTGTTTCTACCGGAAAACAAACGTAACGCAACTGGAACATAAGCAACAGTCCGAGTGACTCCCAGTTGAGATTCTACAGGAGTTGTGCAAAGAGAAACAAAATTGGACCAAAGCTTGCTAGCTAGCTGCTGCTCAAGTAGAGCTAACTAGTCCTACCCCAAAGAAACAGCGCAGGCGGGCGAGAGAGACAAGGGAGGGGAGTGAATGCAAATGGGACAAGCGAGAAAGCTCTCTCAGTCACACAACAAATCCAGTCTGAGAAAGTGTGAGGAAATTAAGCCACGAACTTGGCTTAAATGCATTAAGCATGGATGATAACGGGTCCCCACCATTCGTTCTGTTCATGATTCATCCTGTACTACTATTATATGTTATTTTATCTTAAGGTATTTTAACTAGCTTATTATAACTTTTAAAGTTTTTTAAAATTAAATTATTCAATTAATTTTACGTTATTTTATTTTAAATTAATATATATTATTTTAAGTTATACTTTACGTTATTCAAGATCATTTTATTTTATGTTATTATAAATTATTTTATCTTAAATATAATAATTTCAAATAATTTAAAATAAAAAATAACCTATGAAAAAAAAATTAATATTTTACAATACAATATCTAACAATAATTTATAATACAATAATCACCAATAGTTATAATATAATATGTAATAATTATTAATAACCAGTAATAAAATAGCCATCAATAACCATTAATAAAATAACCACCAATGGTTTACAATGGAATAACCATCAATAGTCATTAACATAATAACCATCAATAATCATTAATTAATATAATAGCCATTAAAACCAATAATATAATACGCATCAATAGTCATTAATAGAACAGTCATCAATAGTCATTAATAGAATAGTCATCAATAGGCATTAATAGAATAGTCATCAATAGTCATTAATAAAATAGTCACCAATAGTCATTAATAAAATAGTCACAAATAGTCATTGATAAAATAACCACCAACAGTCATTAATAAAATAACCACCAATAGCCATTAATAGTCATTAATAAAATAGCCACCAACAATCATTAATAAAATAACCACCAATAGCCATTAATAGGCATTAATAGCCACCAACAGTCATTAATAAAATAACCACCAATAGCCATTAATAGGCATTAATAGCCACCAACAGTCATTAATAAA
>Ga0209208_10002357_pt1 | contig 27038 bp, 23 predicted proteins | sample S1TSphfallax_3_FD_187694 | JGI IMG/M metagenome (GOLD analysis project Ga0209208, IMG submission 187694) | Host-associated microbial communities from peat moss isolated from Minnesota, USA - S1T2_Fd - Sphagnum fallax MG (SPAdes) (version 2) | ecosystem: Host-associated > Plants > Peat moss >...
GTTGGCCGGTGCAGTCAACATAATCTCGCTATGAGACGCCGACGCGATAGCAACGAGAGGATCTCAACATGGCCGATAGCAAAAATCTCAATGACTTCCCGCTCGGCGGACGCGTGGTCAATCGCGTCGGCTATGGTGCGATGCAGCTAGCCGGTCCCGGCGTATTCGGGCCGTGCAAGTCGCGCTGGCCTGGCTGTTGCAACGATCGCCCAGCGTCGCTTGGTAGTCTGATCGCTGGGTAATCAACAGTCAGTACCGCCCGCCGAGAAACTGGAGAACCAGTTTCTCGGCCTTCGCGGTCGAGACTCTGGCGAGACTTGCAGGTAAGGCGCGGTGAACTGCGCCGGAGCGCCAGGCGTCGAATACGATGGGATTGATATACGACTTTCGGCATACGGCCGGCGTATTGCGCAGTTCCGCGGCCACTTGCTTGACGACACCCAGGATCGCGCTCTTGAGTGCACTCTCGCTCGCCGCGGGATCGCGCGGTATGCGCGCGAGCAACACGAGCGCGCGCAGCGTGGCTCCCCAGGTTCTGAAGTCCTTGGCAGTGAACTCGTGGCCCATTGCTGCGCGCAGATAGTCGTTGACCTGACCGGAGTCGACCGGGTAGCGAGTTCCGTCGTCGGCGAAATACTGGAAGAGATGCTGACCCGGGAGTTCATGACAGCGATGGACGATGCGCACGATGCGCTTGTCGTCGATCGCGATTTCGTGTTGCACGCCGCCCTTGCCGCGAAAATGCAGCACAGCTCGTCCAGCGTCCGCGAACCTAACATGACGGTTGCGCAAGGTCGTGAGACCGAAGCTCTTGTTATCGCGCGCATACTCCGCGTTGCCGATGCGGGCACGGGACAGATCGAGCAAGGCCACCACAGCCGCGAGTACTTTCTCGCGCGGCAATCCGCTCAAGGCAAGATCGCGCGTGATCCTACGGCGCAGTTTCGGCATTGCCTGACCGAAGGCGATCATCCGGTCGAACTTTGCGCTGTCGCGCAATTGCCGCCACTGCGGATGGTAGCGATACTGCTTGCGGCCGCGGGCGTCCTGACCCGTGGCTTGCAGGTGGCCGCGTGGGTTCACGCAGATCCAGACGTTCCGGTAGGCCGGTGGCACCGCGAGACGCGCGATACGCTGCAGTTCGCTCGCCGACCGTAAACGCTGATTATGCGGAGTCAGATAATAGAAGCCCTTGCCGGCGCGCATGCGTCGTATGCCGGGATCGTTGCACGAAACGTAGCGCAGTCCGGCCTCGGAGGCCATTTGCGCGGCCTCGGCCGCGACGGCCGTCGCCGTATCGAGCGCCGCTGGAGTTCGGAACGTCATGGTCCTGATTTTTGGCGTACCGCGGCAGCCCGCGCTGCCGATTTTCGCTGATATCGGTGTAGGAAGGCCGGACGTCGCGCGGACCAGCGCGGGCGCTAGTAATCCAGCGCGCTCTTGATCGCGGCCAAGATCCGGTCCCGAGTGGCCGGATCTTGAAATTCCACAAGGAGTTTACCCGGGCCCCCCGCCTGCTGCTGCAACTCGATCCGGACGCTTGCGGTCCTCAAGACCTCGGACACGACCGCGAGCTGGGGCCGAGCCGGCGGCACGATCGCGCTTACCCGCCTGCGCGGTGCGTCGCCCACGAGCTTCTCTGTTTCGCGCACCGACAAGGCACGCTGCACGACGAGTTGCGCGAGGCGTTCGCGCTCGGCATCGTCCTCGAGTCCCACGAGCGCCCGTGCATGCCCCATGCTCAGGGACCGGGCATCGATCAGCGCAACCACGGAGTCGGGCAAATCCAACAGGCGAAGCAGATTCGAGACCGCAGCCCGCGAACGGCCGACGGCGTCGGCGACTTCCTGGTGGGTCAGTGAGAACTCGTCGATCAAGCGCTTGAGCGCCCTCGCCTCTTCGGCAGCGGTCAGATCCTCGCGCTGAATGTTCTCGATCAGGGCGATCGCGACCGCTTGCTGGTCGGTGATCTGCCTGACGATCGTTGGGATGTCGGTGAGGCCGGCGAGCTGCGCCGCGAGCCAGCGCCGTTCACCGGCCACGATCTCGTAGCGCGCAGGCCCCGGCGTCCCGGCCGGCAACGCGCGCACGATGATGGGTTCGATCACGCCGTTCGCTTTGATGGAGGCGGCGAGCTCTTCGAGGGGCTGGCGGTGGATCTCGCGGCGCGGCTGGAAAGCGCCCGCTTGCATCAGCGCGATCGGTAGCGTGCCGCCGCCGCGACTCGCGCTGACCGTGGGCGTGGCGCCGAGCAGCGCGCCCAAGCCCCGACCCAAACCGCGCGATTCATTGGCCATCGAAAAAGGATAGTCGGATTCGTCGCAAAGCGCAAAAGCGCAGCGGCAATCCGACCACCGTGGCCGCGAGCGATCGCCTATGATTCCAATCGTCTATGAGACCAAGACCCCCGAGCACTTGCAACGTCACCCGTTCGGCAAAGTGCCGGTCCTCGATCACGACGGGATGCGGATCCTCGAGACCTCGGCGATCGCACGCTACCTCAATGACGTACTACCGGGAACCTCGCTGGTTCCAGCGACCGCCAAAGACCGCGCCCGCATGGATATGGCCATCGGTCTCATCGACTCGTACGGCTACGGCGCCTTGGTGGGCGGAGTCGCCGCGTATCACCTCTTTCCCGATTTCGTCGGCGGCAAGAATGAAGCCGCCCACAAGACCGGCATCGAAGTCGGCCGCAAGCTCATCGAGCTCGTGATGCAGAGCAAAGGGGGTTCGCCGTTCATTGCCGGCGATCTGTCCCTCGCCGACCTTTACCTCGCCCCGATCCTGTTCTATGTGTCGCTGACGCCGGACCTCGGCGCCGTGACGGGCATGCCCGGCTTTGCCGACTGGTGGACTAAGATCCAGGCGCTGCCGAGCTATCAGGCCACGAACCCCATGGGCTAGCGTGTCGCCATCGAGTACGCGCGCTCGTACTAGTGCGCGCGCTCGTATTTGAGTTCACCCGCCTCGATCGCCAAGGCGAGCTGATTCTGCTGCGGCGGCAGCGGACAGGTTGCGAAGTTCGTGAATGCGCACGGCGGATTGAAGGCTTCGTTGAAGTCGACGTCGATGCGGTCCGCGTTGGGCAAGCCGACGTAGAGGAAGCGGCCGGCGCCATAGGTTTGTTTGCCGCTGGTCGCATCAGAAAACATCACGAACAACTCGCGATCACCGGGCGCTTCGAGGATCGTATCCAAGCGCCAAGTCTGTCCGTCGCGCTCGAAGACGATCGCGCCAGGTGAGGTCATGTCCTCCTTCATTCCCAAAATATTGGTGATCGGAATATGGCGCGCGGGCACGTAGGGCTCGAAACGCGCCTCGATATGCCAGTCCGCCTGAAACGGAAAATACTGCAGACCCTTGAACTGCAAGCGGTTCGGACTGACGCTGTCGCGCACGCGTATGCCGAGATGCCCGACGCGTTCGATCAGCATGAAATGCAGCGAGCCGGCGACGAGTTCGGTCGGCTTGTCATTCGCATCGGAGAGCAACTCAAGGCTCGTGACCGGCTTGCCGAGATAAGTCATCGCCCGCGACGCGTGCGCGACATAGCGAACGTGGCCACCGCTCAAAATGAACGCGCCCGTGTCAGGCGCCAGCGCGGCATCATCCAGCGAGAACGCTTGGTTCGATGCGCGGCCAAAGCTGTTCTCGCCGTCCTTGAGCCAGTACAGCGCGACGGGCGTGAGCCAGCCCGTCTCGCTGGTCAGCGAGGCCAGGCGCTTGGTACGCCACTCGGCGTTCCGGCTAGCTTCGTCCGCTGCACTCTCGGCCGCGCCAATGCGCAGGGACAGCAGCGCGCCGAGCGCGGTGATCACTGCCGCGATGCGCATGCGCCGCTCGCGAGAACCGGAACGGACCGACGCGTTGTCCAGATTGACGTTCATTGCTAGCCTCCAACATCGGTTGCGGGCGTAAGGGGCGCGGTGGTAGCGAGCCAGCGCGGGCATACCCCGAGTTAGACTCGCCGCAGCGTCTCGAGGGCCGATTCGCACAGTCGTAGCTGTTGCTCGTCGAGGTGCCCGCTGCGGCTCGCGGTCGCGACGTTCTCCAGGACGAAACTCGCAATCTCGATGCAGCCGCGCGTGTGGGACAGTGCTTTCTTCAGATGTTCGATGACTTTATCCTTGGCATCGAGTTCGCGTATCAGAGGATCCCAATGCGGTACTCGGTAGTGTTCCATCAGTGTTTCCACGACGGCTTCATGCTCGATCAAGTAATCGAAGTTGAAGTCCTTGGCACCGAACTCTGACAAGCCGGCACCGTTGTTTAGACCTTGTGCTGAAACGCGCTTGAAACCCATGCTCCAATCCGAGTACTGACGATTCTCGATGGGTTTGCGATACAAGATATGAATCTTGGAGTGCCGCGGATCTTTCTCGATCTTCTCGACCACGGTGTTCAAGACCGCTTCCTCGCCTTCGAGAACCTGCAAAAAGGTGTCGTTGCCATACAGTAACATCCCAGTGACTCCGCTCGCCTCGTTGTTCGCGAGACATTGCTGAAGCAGCGAAAGAAGGGATTCTTGCGTCATCGCTTCGGCGGCGCGACTTACATAGGCGGTCTGGATCATGCGTGGTCCTCGAGAGTGCTGTCAGAGCGGTTGGTATTATCAGACCTCGGGCGCTCACTGTAACTGCTCAGAAACAAGTTTTTTTTCCGCTGCCCGCATTTGCCCGAATTCCGTCACCGCAGTGCCCGAAGCAACTTACAGACTCGTATGCCAGGATGATCGCGGCGCAACATCGCAAGACCACAGGATGACTACGGTATGGCCATTCGGATTTCCGCAGCTCTCGGAAAGTTAGCACGGCTGCTTCGTCGCGTCGGGTTCTTCATCGGCAAGGCGCTCCAAGCCATTTTCGGCGACATTCGCTGGACGCCGCCCGCTTGGATGCGCAAATCCGGCGAACTTTTCGGCAGAGCCAGTTCGTTCGTCCGGCGCCACCCCCGGCGCAGCGGGCTCATCGCCGCCGCACTGGTCGCCACCGGGCTCGGCGCGTTCGCCGGCTGGCGCTGGTACCAGTCCTTGCCGAAACCGGTTGCATACGAAGCCACGGTCACCAATCCCGATCGGACCTGCATCGAATGCACGCCGCCCGGCAAGCCCAATCCTGTCGTCGTGCATTTTTCCGGTTCGGTTGCGCCCTTGAGCGATTCCGGCAAGGTCATCGACCCCGATAAAGCCGGCGTGAGCTTGTCACCGGCGGTCGCCGGCGAATGGCGCTGGGTTGATGACAAGACTCTCGTGCTCACGCCCAAGGCAGACTGGCCGATCGGCGAGGAGTACACGATTCGGTTTGCGAAGCATGGCTTCACGGCACCGCAGATCCGCTTGGCGCAATACGCAGTGACTTTCCAGTCACCCGCATTCTCGGCCGAGATCGCGAGCAACGAGTTCTACCAGGACCCGGTCGTCGCGGCGGAGAAGAAAATCGTGACGACGCTGCAGTTCACCCAACCCGTGGACCCGGAAGCGCTCGAGCACCGGATCAAATTGAAGCTGTTCGGCAAGGTCACGGACAAGATCGACGTGGAGCAGACGCCCGCCCCGGCCTTCACCGTGACCTATGACAAGCTCAAGCTGCATGCCTACGTGCAAACGAGCCAGCTGCCGATCCTACCCAAGGGTGGCCGCATTGACCTGCAGATCGAAGCCGGCGTCCAAGCAGCCCGCGGCGGGAATAAAACCCAGTCGCCTCTGCAGGCGAGTGTCGCGGTCCCGGGACTCTACAGCCTCGCCGTGACCGACTTGCGCCTGACCATTGCGCGCGACGAACGCGATAGCCCCAGCCAAGCCCTCGTGATTGCCACGTCGCATTCGATTACCGAGTCGGAAATGACCTCGCATGTTCATGCCTGGCTGCTGCCCTTGAAGCACCCGGACCCGCAGCGGCAAAAGGCCTGGGAGGGTACCCATCGTCCCTTTCCCTGGAACGTGAACCTGGTGACACCGGAAATCCTCTCGATGTCCACGCCGGTACCGCTCGCGTACGTCGCGAACGAACGCGAACACGTCGAGTTGCACAGCTTCGCCCTGAAGGCCGAGCCCAAAGCGCAAATCTACGTGCAGGTCGACAAAGGGCTGCGTTCCTTCGGCGGGTATCTAATGGCCGATCCGGTCGACCAGGTCCTGCAGATGCCGGAGTATCCCAAGGAAGTCCGCATCGCCTCGCAAGGTGCGCTGCTCGCTTTGTCGGGGCAGCGCAAGCTCGCCTTGTTCACGCGCGATGTGCCCGCGGTTCAAGTCCAGGTCGGGCGCCTGCTCCCCGACCAGTTGCAGCATCTCGTGACCCAGACCGCCGGTGATTTCGCCCATCCAAATTTCACGACGTATTCGTTCGATGCCTCGAATATCACCGAGAGCTACGTCGATGTGCTGCCGATGCCGACACTCCCCGCGGGAACCGCCAACTACCAGGCGCTCGATCTCGGCGCTTATCTCAACAAACCCGGTGCTGGCCGCCAGGGCATTTTCCTCGTCAACGTTCAGGCTTACGATCCCGAGCGCAAACAGGTGATTGGCTCCCGCTATGGCGACGGCCAAACGACGGACACGCGTCTCATTGTCGTCACGGACTTAGGCTTGCTCGCGAAGAAATCCGTGGACGGTTCGCAGGACGTGTTCGTGCAGTCGATTGCCAGCGGCGATCCGGTCGAAGGCGCTGCGGTCCAGGTCATCGGCAAGAATGGCGAAGCGGTGCTGACTGAAACCACCGACGCGCAAGGCCATGTGCACTTTCCCGATCTGAAGAGTTTCGCGAACGAACACGAACCCGTGCTCTACCTCGCCAAGCGCGGCGGCGACAGTTCCTTCCTGCCGATCAGATCGCATGTCGACGAGATGGAACTGTCGCGCTTCGACGTGGGCGGTGTCAGCAACAAGGCCGAACGTGCTGCGCTCAGTGCCTATCTCTTCTCGGATCGCGGCATCTATCGGCCCGGCGATGAAATTCGCGCCGCCGCGATCATCAAGACCCAGGATTGGCGCCGGCTGCCCGAGGGGCTCCCGATCCGGGTCGAGATCACCGACCCGCGAGGTCTCGCGGTCAAGCGGGATATCATTCACCTGTCAGCGGCGGGTTTCGAGGAGATCCGCTACCAGACACACGATACGGCTGCGGCCGGCGCGTACACGCTCAATCTCTACGTCGTGAAGGCCAATCAGCGCGAGGATCTGATCGGTACGACGAGTGTCAAGGTGCAGGAGTTCCTGCCCGACCGATTGAAGATCACGACGCATTTCTCCGCCGAACGCGCCGAGGGCTGGGTCAGTCCGGAGAAGCTGCAGGTCCTCGTCGGTCTACAAAACCTGTTCGGCACGGCCGCGACGGACCGCCGCCTGACGGCGACGCTGCGCCTTTCACCCGCGATCCCCAGCTTTGCAAGATATAAGGAGTACGAATTCAGAGATCCCCAGGTCGCCAAGGATGGATTCACGGAGAGTCTGTCGGAACAGCGCACGGGCGCCGATGGCCAGGCGGGCTTTGATCTCAATTTAAGCCGCTTCGCGCGCGCAACCTACCGCGCGAGCGTCGTCGTCGAGGGCTTCGAGGCGGATGGGGGTCGCGGCGTGACCGGCGAGGCCGCTCAGTTGGTCTCGAACCTCCCCTTCCTGGTCGGCTGGAAAGCCGACGGGCGTTTGGACTACATCTCCCGCGGCGGCGCACGCAGCGTCGAGCTCATCGCCGTCAACGACAAACTCGACCGCGTGGCGGCGCAGGGCCTGAAACTCAAGCGCCTCGAGCGGCGCTATGTGTCGGTACTCCTGAAGGGGGATAATGGCGTCTACAAATATGAGTCGCGCCTCAAGGAGATCCCGATCGACGAGGTCGACCTACCGCTGCCGGACAACGCAGCGCACCTCGACCTCGACACCAGCAAGCCTGGCGACTTCAGTGACCTCATCACGGATGCCGACGGTCAGGTCTATGCGCGCATCGACTTCACGATCGCGGGCGCGGCCAACTTGAGCCGCTCGCTCGACAAGAATGCCGAGCTGCAGATCGTGCTGGACAAACACGACTACGGGCCCGGCGACACGATCAGCATGCAGATCCAGGCACCCTATGTCGGCGCTGGTCTGATCACGATCGAGCGCGATCACGTGTACTCCTGGCAATGGTTCAGAACGAAAACGACGAGCTCGGTGCAGAAAATCCGCGTACCCGAAGGTCTCGAGGGAAACGGCTATGTCAGCGTGAGCTTCGTGCGTGATCCTACGTCCGACGAGATCTACAGCTCGCCGCTATCCTATGGCGTGCAACCCTTCTCGATCGCCCTCGACGCGCGTCGCAATGCAATCAAGCTCAACACACCGACGCAGGTCAGGCCGGGCGAGAAGCTAGCAATCGGCTATCAGACCGCGCAGCCCGCGCGCATCGTGCTGTTCGCCGTCGATGAGGGCATATTGCAGGTCGCCCGCTACAAGACCCCGGACCCGCTCGCGCATTTCTTCCAAAAGCGCTCGCTCGACGTGAGCACACGGCAGATCCTCGACCTGATCCTGCCGGAATTCCGGGCCGCGATGCTCTCCGCTCCGGGCGGCGATCAGCGCTCGCTATTGGGCGCCAATCTCAATCCGTTCAAACGCAAGACCGATCGCCCCGTCGCCTGGTGGTCCGGGATCCTCGATGCCGGCGATCAGGAGCGCGCTCTCGACTGGACGGTCCCCGATTATTTCAATGGTACGCTGCGGATCATCGCGGTCGCGGTCAACGACACGAGCATCGGCGTCGCGGATCAAACGACCCTCGTCCGCGGCGATCTCATCCTCTCACCGAATGCGCCCCTGACCGTGACGCCCGGCGACGAGTTCGAGGTCAGCGTCGGCATCGCGAACAATGTCGTGGGTTCGGGCGCCGATGCTCCCGTGACCGTAAGACTCGAGCCGTCGGCGCAGTTCGAAATCATCGGCCCTGCCCATACGACCCTAAAGATTGCCGAGATGCGCGAGTCCTCGACGCGCTTCCGCGTGCGCACGCTCGATGTGCTCGGCTCCGGCAGTTTGAAGTTGTCGGCCAGCGTGGGGTCCAAAACCGGCGCGCTGACCGCCACCGTGTCGGTGCGTCCCGCGACGGCCTATGTGACGTCGCTGCTCGCGGGCAGTTTCAGCGGCAAAACACAAGTCCCGGTCACGCGCACCATGTATCCCCAGTACCGCACTCTCGAGGCAAGTACGTCGATCCTGCCGCTCGCGCTCGCGCATGGACTCGTGAGCTATCTCGATCGCTACCCGTACAGTTGCACGGAACAGCTCGTCAGTGAAGCCATGCCGGCGATCGTGCTCGCGCATCGACCCGAGTTCGGCGAGCTCAAGTCCCGCGAGGGCGCGAGTCTCACCTCGCTGATCGACGAGCTGCGCGCGCGCCAGATCGGCGACGGCTCGTTCCGCTATTGGGCGGGCGGCGTGGAGACCATCGATTTCGTGTCCGCTTACGCCTTGCATGTGCTGCTCGAAGCGAGCGAGCGCGGAGAAGCCGTGCCCGCCGATCTGCTGGGCGCGGGTAAGCCGTTCCTGTTCCGGCTCGCGCGTCGTGATGGCGACAACCTCAGCGATGAGCGCACCTCGGCCTATGCGATTTATCTACTCGCGCGCCAGGGGGTCGTCGTTGCCAACGAGGCGGCTGCCCTGCAGCAGCGGCTCAGCGCCCGGTACGCGAAGGAATGGCCGCAAGACATCGTCGCGGCGTATCTCGCCGCCGCGTATCAGCTCATGAAACAGGACAGCGCTGCGAACCAGGCGATCGCCAAAGTCAGCTTCGGCGGAACGACGGACGTCGATCGCTGGCACGGCCCGATGACCAGCGATGGCATGCTGCTGTACCTATTGGCGCGGCACTTCCCGAACCGGCTCGCACGGCTGCCCGATACAGTGCTCGACTCGCTCGTGGCGCGCGTCAAGAATGGCCAATATGACTCCTTGTCGGCCGCCACGACGATCCTCGCGCTGGACGCCTACGCGACGGCCGTCACCACCAACGGCGCGCCGAAGTTGGGGCTGGAAGCGACGCTCGCCGACAAGTCCGTCCGAACGCTCACTTTACCGGAAGGCCTGTTCCCGAAGGTGAGCTTTCCGGCCGAGACTCGTTCGCTGGAATTCAGTAACGATGCGGCCGTACGCGGGTACTATCTCGTCAACCAATCCGGCTTCGATCGGACCCCGACGACCCAACCCTTGAGCCAAGGGCTCGAGATCATTCGCGAGTTCCTGACCGCCGACGGCAAGCCGGCCGACAAGATCAAGGTGGGCGACGAGATCACCGTGCACCTGAAATTCCGAGCGATCGGTCGGCCGCTGATCGAGGATGCCGTGCTCGTGGACCTGTTGCCCGGGGGATTCGATCTCATCGTGCCGAATGCGCCGGCGCCCGACCAGCCGCTGCTGTCGGCATCGCCAGGTAACGACGCCAACGACGATGCGACGGCAGCCACCGGCGGGTGTCTGTGTTTCTGGCTCGTGACCCGGCCGCCGAACTTCCCGGACTATGCGGACTTGCGCGAAGATCGGGTCGTGCTCTACGGGCAAGCCACGGACCAGATCCAAGAGTTCAGCTACCGGATCAAGGCGACCAACGCCGGCAGTTACGTCGTACCGGCCTCGTATGGCGAGTCGATGTACGACCCCTCGATCCAGGCGCGATCCGCAGTCGGACATCTGGTCGTCGCTTCGCCGTGAAGCGGCGCCTCGCAATCGGGGCGGGTGCCGTGGCGGCGGGTGCGGTGCTTGTGCTGGTGTTGCTCCGAGTCCTGCCGCACGCACCGCTGTCGAGCCATGCGCCCTTGTCGACTGCGGTCTACGCCGAGAATGGTGAGTTGCTGCGGCTCACGCTGGCGAACGACCAGCAATACCGCTTGTGGACGCCGCTATCCAAGGTCAGTCCAGAGTTCGTCGACGCCCTGCTCTTGCATGAAGATCGACATTTTCGCTGGCATTTCGGGGTCGATCCCGTCGCGCTGGTCCGCGCCGTGACCCGCATGGCCGGAGGAGGTCCGCATCAAGGCGGATCGACGATCACGATGCAACTCGCGCGGCTGATCTATCACTTGAACACCCGTTCGGTGCACGGGAAGCTCGAGCAAATGGCCGCCGCGACCTGGCTCGAGCTGCGCTATTCCAAGCGCGAGATCCTGGAGGCGCATATCAACCTGACGCCCTATGGACACAATGTGCAGGGCATAGGCGCGGCGAGCCTGATCTATCTCGACAAGTCCGCAGCCCAGCTTACGTTCGCCGAGGCGCTCGCACTCGCGCTGATCCCACAGTCGCCCAACCTGCGCGATCCGGACGGCGCGGAGTCCCCGGCTTTGAAGGCGGCGCGCATCGATCTCGCCCGACTCTGGGCCACGCAGCATCCGCTGTCGGAGGCCTCCCTCGCGTCGGCCGGCAAGACGCTGCATTTCCGTGGATTGCATCAGTTGCCGTTCGAGGCGCCGCATCTGGTGTCGGAGCTTTTGGCTGCGCACGCCACGAGCCACGAGATTCATGCGACGATCGATCTGCGTCTACAACACCTCGTGGAACGCACGCTGCAGCAATACATCGCCACACAGCGCACGCTCGGCGTCACCAATGCCGCGGCTATGCTCGTGGACTATCGCTCGATGCAGGTCAAGGCGCTCGTGGGCTCGGCGGATTTCTTCGATGCCTCGATCATGGGCCAGGTCAACGGCACGACGGCAAAGCGCTCACCGGGCTCAGCGCTCAAGCCGTTCATCTATGCACTCGCGATGGACCAGGGACTGATCCACACCCAGAGCATGCTCAAAGATGCGCCGACCGCGTTCGGTGCCTATGCGCCGGAGAACTTCGATGGCGCATTCGTCGGACCGATATCGGCGCATGACGCACTGATCACTTCGCGTAACGTGCCCGCGGTCAGTCTTGCGGCCAAGCTCGCGCAACCCGACCTGTATGAGTTCCTGCGCAATGCCGGAATCTCCCACCTCGCGAGCGAGCGCCACTATGGCCTCGCGCTCAGCTTAGGTGGCGGCGAAGTGACCATGGAGGAACTCGTCACGCTCTACGCGATGCTCGGCAATCACGGCATGCTCGCCCCGCTGCAGTACACGCTGCCGGAAGCCCCCCGCACGCCAAACCGCGTCTTGTCCGACGCCGCGGCGTTCATGGTCCTCAGTATCTTGAAGGACAATCCGCGGCCGGATGGCCTCGCGAATACGCGCCCGCAGGTCGCCTGGAAGACCGGCACGTCGTGGGGATTTCGCGATGCCTGGTCCGTCGGACTCTTCGGTCCTTATGTACTCGCCGTCTGGGTCGGTAATTTCGATGGCAGCAGCAATACCGCGCTCGTCGGCGTGCAGACGGCGGCGCCGTTGCTGTTTCACATCGTCGACGGTATGCGCGCAACCAACTCGAGGATACCGGAAGTGCCGGATGCTCCGCCCGCGAGCGTCAGCGCCGTCGACGTCTGCGCGGGCTCCGGCGATCTGCCGAATGCCGAGTGCCCGCATCGGATCAAGGCTTGGTTCATCCCGGGGAAATCGCCGATCGGCGTCAGCACCGTGCATCGGCGCATCCTCATCGATACCCGAACCGGTCTACGCGCCTGCGCCGATACGCCGCCCCGCTACACCCGCGCCGACGTGTTCGAGGCCTGGCCGTCCGACATTCAGCGACTCTATGCGCTCGCCGGCATGCCCCGCCGGCCGATCCCCGCCGATCGCTGCGGCAGCAATCCGCTGCCGCAAGGACAAGTCACACCCGCGATCCTCTATCCGCGCTCCGGAGCAACCTATCAGCTGCATGCGGCCGAACTCGGCCGCGAGTCGCTGCAGTTGCGCGCCACGGCCGGACCCGATATCACGGCGCTTTATTGGTTTGCGGATGGAGCCTACGTAGGTTCCAGCCCACCGAGCACCGCGCTCGCTTGGGCGCCGACGCATACCGGTGACGTGGACTTGAGCGTCGTCGACGACCATGGAGAGTCGGCGTATAGACATATTCGGGTGGGAGTGATGCCGTATTAAAATTGCCTGACAGCCGCTGCACGGATGGCAGCCCCAGCGCGACGCATTCAGTGCAACGGAGTTACAACAAAGATGCGAGCCGGGCCGCATTTCGCCCGAGGCGACGGTGTCGTTGCGTGTCGGCTCGGTGCTCTCGGACGGCGCGACACTTCTTGCCCGCATACGGTGCGCCGCAAGACCTGCGTGCACCATCGGCCCATGCCGTATTTCGTCGTTTGCAAATTTTTTTTAGTGCTAGTATCAACTTTGCAAAACTTAACCGAGCTATACAGCACGCCTAAGTTGTTGGGATGCGGTTGCGTCAATAACAGGGGCGGCAATATGACAGTTGATGTTTTTGCCAACCACTCGAGTCACGCGGTCAGCTCGCACCGGTCCTACGATCCCGGGGATTCGCACTGGCTGAGCGCCACCGAACAGCTGTACGTCGTGCGCGCCATAGGCATTTGCGCGAGCATTCGCACGGTCGAGGAATATTCAGCCTGGCTGAGCGAAGATCTCGATTCGCTCTTGCATCATCGCGGCTGGGCTTGTGGCTTGGGAAGCTTGCAGGCGGAGGCTTACACGGCGACGCATTGGCTCGCTTCCCGCGGGCTCAACGATCAACTGCCGACGGTGCAGATTATGTCGAAGACCGTGGTTTGTCCGCTGTTGACGAGTTGGCTGAAATCGCGGCGCCCTCAGGTGTACGTGCGCGCGCCGGACCAGGATAACGACCGGCTTGTGGGAAACCTGTTTGCGCCGGGGCAGTTGGACAACGCAGTCGTTCACTGTCAAATGGATCCCGGCAACAAGTGGACCAGCTTGTTTTCCTTCAACAACCTGGTGGAAAGGCCCGGCTATCGCCAGCGTCTGCTGCTCGACCTGCTGGTCCCGCAGATGCACGCCACGTTCTGTCGCGTGGTGGCCGAGCAAATGCGCACTCACGATAGATCGACCGGTGCGTCCGCAAAGCTCACCTCACGAGAACTCAAGATCCTCCACTACATCAGCCTGGGCCGCACCAACGCGGAGATCGCGAAGTTGATGCACAAGAGTGTCTTCACGGTCAACAATCAAGTTGTCCGGGTTCTCGCCAAACTGACCGCGAAGAATCGTACTCAAGCCGTGGTCGTGGCGCGGGAAATGGGCTTGTTGACGCCCTGATTGATCGCGTCGATGCCGGGAAGCTCACGCGTCGTTCGCGCCGTTCGCCCCGCTTGCGCCGTTTGCGCCGCCGCGGCTAGTTAATTGTCACTATACGTCTGAATCAATCCTCACTAGGTCGTTGAGTTAATCCTCACTATTCATAGTTCCTGCAGAAACTGCGACTCTGATCACGGCACGGTGCAGTCATTTTGTGATTGCAGCGTTCATTCCGAGCGGATATTTCCCAACGGGTAACTCAAGGAGATCGCATGAAAATCCTGCAAACACGCAAGCGACAGCTCGGTCAAGGCATGACCGAATACATCATCATCGTGGCTCTCGTCGCCATCGGTGCAATCGGCGTTTACAAGTATTTCGGTCAGGCCGTGAACGCCACAACCGCGGTCGCCGCCGAAAGTCTCGCCGGGCAGACGCAGGCGACTTCGCGCGGCAATGCGAAGAGCGCTTCCGGCAAAGCACAGCAGAACGCTCAAACGGCCAGCACGATGGGAACTTTCGAACAGAACGCGAATTGATGATCGGCTGAACTCATGGGTCCTGCCCCGCGCGGGACCCTTTAGCCTTCGGGAACGGAGCAGCTGGTCGGGAAGAGTGGGGGTCAGATGCGGCGTGCAACAGTCCGGCAAACAGGCCAATCCGCGGTTCTTTTCCTGGCATTCCTCGCTGCCATGGTGGGTGCGCTGATCGTCGTTTTCAATGTGGGACAGACGACCAATGCGAAAATGAGAGCCATGAATGCCGCCGATGCAGCTGCTTATAGCGGTGCCCTGTGGGAAGCGCGGACATTGAATCTTCAGGCCTATTTGAACCGGGCGATGGTCGCCAACGAAGTGGCGATCGCTCAATCGGTGAGCCTGCGTTCCTGGATTGATTATCTAAAGCGTTTCATCAACAACATCGACGACGTTTCTTTCTGGATCCCCGGGTGGGGCGAGGTCGCCACGGCGATTGCCGACGCGCTGACGGAAACCGATGTGGTGACTCAGGAAGTGCTGCCGGTTGCGGAATCGGCGCTGCGATTGCTGGATACGGCCACATTCGACGCCGAGGTGGTCGTCAATGCGTCCGGATCCGTCGTTGCGGCCAACCTGGCGAGCGGTGTGGCCAAGTCGAACGGCGCTCAATTGTCCGCCGGGGGTGACGCACTGATGGTGCGCAACGCGCTGCAATGGACCAACTTCACCCAAACCTACAGCAAGTCCACGGGCGTCGTTCCGAGTGACGGGCGCACCCGATTGCGGGCAGTCACGCTGGACTCTCGTGATGGGTTTACCCAGACGCGCGATTTCAAAGTGGGAGGCCCTTGGGTCGAGTTCGAATTCAAGAAACAAGGCGGCACGGATCTGTTGGGGTTCGATTCGTGGAAGGGGTTGGACTCGAGCCAGCTCGACACCGTGTACATACCCATCAAAGGTTGGAAGGTCAAAGTCCCGATTGGCTGGGGCGGCGCCCAGGCGTATAGCACCGAGCAACTCGGATACGGTCAAAACGGCACCGGTAACGACTGGACGTCGATCGACGGCAAGCTTGCGGTCAAAGTCTCCGACACGTCACCCAACGCGGCAGCATTCGACGGCGCGGCTTCGGCGACCGCGTTCCCCAACTACCGCGACATCGCGAATATGAATCAATTGCCCGCGCCGAAGCGCGTGGCCGATGTGCACCTGCCGTTCGCGGTCGAGGTGCTGATCAACAAGGCCGCGGTCAATACGTCGGACAACATGGGCGCGGACTCCATGCAGCACCCCACCACCGTATTGCCGGATGGCACGGTGATCGATCATCATTCCAATTTCGCTTCCGGCGACAAAGGCGTGTTTGCCCTGGCGCAGGCGTGCGTCCGATTCTCGCGCCCTTACGGTGCGACGCGCATCGGCGGCCTTGAATATCCGAGTCTGTTCAATCCGTATTGGCGCGCGTCCCTGGCGACGACCAGCAAGGCGGATCGCCTCTACGTGGACTCTTTCAAGGGCATCCCGGAGTCCGCGATCTTGGAGGGGACCGGCACGTGCACCTGAAGTCAGCGCGTTTTTGGTGCTGTGTCGTGGCCGGTCTCGTTTCCGGGTGCGGCTCGCGACAGGCGCCGGCGGCCGACAATTCCGCGGCCGCCTACGAGTTGGTGCTGGTGCAGCGGCCGGACTCCGCGGAGAACTTCGCCAAGGTGGAGCGCGGCGTCCACGACCTTTGCGTCGCCTCCGCGCAAGTCGCTCACACGACCGCGAAACCGTTTCCGCCGCTGCCCTCGGCATTGGGCACGACCCGCTCGACCTATCTGATCCGTGGCCGCGACCGGGTGGTCCGCGAGGAGGTGCTGGCGGCTTTGGACACGTCGAAGGATACGCCGGAGCACCAGTGCGAAGTGGACATCACGCCGAGCCGCACGCTGCACGTCGATCTCGTGGTCGGCATGACGCACACGTCGATCGACTCCGATAAAACCGTGCACACGGAAGATATCTCGGATCTACGCCGCGCCGAGGCGACCTTCCATGCTCCATCGACGGCCCGATACACGCAAGCGCTTACCGTGAACGGCGTGGAACTGCGTTGTCTGCCGAGCGGCAAGCCGCCGGTCGACGGCGACCTCATGCAGCAACTCTGTGTTTACGCGCATGACGGAGTTCTCGTGGAACCCGATGGCAAACCGATCGTACTCGCATCCCGCGTACGAATAACGCCCACGGCTGCCGTCACCATCAAGGAACCGCTGTCGCTGCGCACCGTCGAGCATCCCGACGCCGCTTTATTCAACGCGGCGAGCTATACGCGATGAGATCCCCAAGGCACGCTGAGCGAGGCCAAGCCCTGGCGGAATTCTGCGTCATCAGCGGCGCGATGGTCTCGCTGCTCCTCGGTATCTGGTACATCGGCAAGTACCATGACATTCAAGCTTCCGCGATCCAGGCGGCGCGCTACGCCGCCTGGGAGCGCACAGCCCACCCGACCAGTTTCGCGGACAGTCAAATTCAGAATCAGGCACGCGCGCGAGTGTTCCAATGGGACGGCAAGCCGCTTGCGGCAACCGATGGGATCAGCGGGAATGGATGGAGCACCCAGACGGCGATGTGGCGCGCCCACGACGACAGCAAATCTCTGGTCGACAAGCCAGGGGATGTGACCGTCACGACTCAAGCTGGGGCGCTGCCAGGATCGGCTGCCAACGCCATGAGTGTCGCCATTGCATCGATCACGAAGCTGTTGGGAGCGGTGTCGGGAGGCGAAGCGCTCAATCAAGGAGGCTATTACACCAGTCATGTGAGCGTTCAGATCGCCAACATCGCTTCGCTGCCGGACCCATTGAACAATCTCGGGCTGATCCTGCACGAAAGCAGTTCCCTGGCCACCGACAGCTGGGATGCCAGCGGTCCAAAACAAGCCGCGCTGCGCACGCGAGATTTCACCTTGACCAGCGTGTTCGACCGGGTCACGCCGCTCCTGCTGCCTCTGAAGCTCGTGGTGTCGCCGATCGAACCCGCGTTCGCAAAGTTCGATCCCGGTCAAATCTGCCCGGACATCGTCCCGGCGGATCGGCTGGATCCCGGCGTGTCCAAGCTGCCTGTGTACCAGGGAGGTGGAAGTTGCTACTGAACCTCGTCGTTTGCCGCTGCGCCACGTTCGCATTGGTGTGCGCGGGCGCTCTCTTGGTATCCGGAACCGCAATGGCCGGCTGGCAGGGCGCACCCGAAAGCCTGCGCATGCAGAGTGTCGGAGATGACATACGCGTCAACGGCACGCCGATGTCAGTCCGCCGATTTGAGGCCGACCAGCCGATCGAGGCGGTCCTCGGCTATTTCGCGCACGAGTGGTCCACTGAGCCCTCGGCGCAGCCCGTGAAACGTTCGCAGCTCGGGACATGGACGGTGTTGAATCAGAACATCGGCGATCGGCATCGCAGTGTTCAAGTACGCGAGCAGGGACCCGGAACGATCGAGGGTCTGCTGGCCGTGACCTCGCCGGCCATGCATCGCGAACCCGTGCTCGCGATCCGATTACCCGCGGACTTTTCGATCGTCTCCGTCGTGGATTCGAACGATCAAGGCCGCGCGGCGCAGCAGATCATGGCGAAATCCAGGCAGTCGTTGACGAACATCGAAAACGCCATCGAGGCGCAATTGCGTTCCTCGGGCTGGAGTTCGCCCCAGCGTCGCAAGACCGCGACCGCCCTGATGTTGTCCGCCAATCGTGGCGATGCGCAATTCGACGCCGTCTTCAACGTCAAAGCCGGCGGCGCCATCGGTGTATTCAATGTCGTCGGAGGTGCGCGACCGTGATCATGCTGAACGGACGGAAAACACAGGCGGGCCAGATCGCGGCGGAATACGCGGTGGTCCTCACTGCAATCATTGCGGCCATGTTCGTGCCCGTCGCGAACGGACAATCGGCGATCCAGATGCTGGCGACGGCAATCCGCGATTTTTTCCTGAACTTGAGCTTCATGGTGTCCGTGTTATGAACAAATCCAAGTTGCCGCGACTTCAGTTCGCGCCGAGAATGTCGCAGACATCCGTGCTGTTTGGCGGCGCGGTCGTTCTCGGGATCGCATTTTTCTTCGGCGCCCAGCATTACCTGCGGTCATACCTCTCCTCGGCGGAACAGAAGCTCGCCGGCCAATACGCGCCGAAGCGCATCGTCGTTGCGGCCACCGACCTGCAAGCCGGAGATTCGGTCAGCATGGCGAATGTGGCGGCGCGTACCGTGCCGAGTCGCTTCGTATCCAGCAACTCCGTACAGCCGGAGGACTTCGATTCGATCGACGGGCAAAAACTGGTCGTGGCGCTGCACGCAGGCGATCCGATCGAGCGTGGCCAGCTCGAACGGCCGGACCGACCGGCTTTTTCGGCGACTCTCGCGTCGGGCGAGCGCGCCATCACATTTCCGGTCGACGAAATCAGTTCCATCTCGGGGATGCTCGTGCCCGGGGACATCATCGACCTGATGTACACGGGTCCGGGGATCACGCAGAACTCGTATGGAGCCAGAGATCCAGGCAGCTCCGGCTCCAAGGATCTGCTGCACGTGCGGCCGATCATGCAGGCGGTGCCGGTCTTGGCCACCGGCAAGACGACTCAAAAGCGGGTCATACCCACCGACGACGGCGGATCGAAGGAAGTCAACGTGGACTTCACCACGGTCACGCTGCAGGTACAGCCAAACCAGGCTGAACAGATTCTCATCGCGCAGAAGCTGGGCACGTTGACCGCGGTGCTGCGCAATCCGACCGATTCCAAGACCGCTGGGCTCGATCCCCTGGACGAGACCCAGTTCAAACGGGTTTCAGCCGGTCCCCGGTCCAGCGGCCCAGCCCGGCCCGCCGACTATGTGGAGATCATCACGGGTGGCTCTGGACAGGGCGCGCAACGCTACCGTGCCGCCTTGGAGCAGTCGCCCCTGGCCGGGTTGCTGGGCATGAGCCCACGGCCAGCGTCTGCGCCTGTCGCGCCGGCGGCCGCGCCCAACGCCTACGACGCCAGAGCGCGCATGGGAATCAGCGAATCGGCGCCCGCGACTCGTATCACGGGCTTTCAACCCATCTTCAGTACGCACTAACCTTTGATCATAGGCGACGCTCAATCTTGAACACACATTCATTCCGCTTGCCGCTGTTGTTGACTTTCATGCTGACCTGGCTGTGGGCTCTGGTGCTGACTCAGACGTGCCGCGCCGCGACGGGCGCGGAGCGTACCGACTCCGACGTCGAGATGTTCACGGGCGAGGCCCGTGTGTTCGAGTACGACACCACACGAATCGCGGTGGGCAACGGCCACGTGATCTCCGTCTCCACGCTCACCAACCATCAACTATTGCTCCTTGCCGAGAGCACGGGCACCTCCAGCCTGCACTTGTGGCTGCGTGACGGCAGCGAGCACGAACTGACGGTCACCGTGATCAACTCCAACATGAAGCACACGCTCTCCGACGTATCGCGACTGCTCGAGGGGGTCGACAATGTCACAGCCCGAATCGCCGGCACGAAGATCGTCTTGGAAGGCGAGATGGTGAGCGATGCGAACCAAGCTCGCGTTCAAGACATCGTCAACATGTATCCCGAGTTGGTCGTGAATTTCGTCGGCAAGGTCGGCTGGGAGAAGATGATCACCCTCGACGTCAGAGTGCTGGACCTGACCGATACGGCGGCGAAAAATCTTGGCGTCGATTGGGCATCGGCGATCAACGGACCGGCCGCCGGCGTGCTCACGGACCTCGCCAGCAATTCCTTGTATCGCTACGTTCCCGACCTGAGTTCCTCCGGCGTCACGGTAACGGGCACCCTGCCCAATCGCATCTGGCCGCCCAAGGGATTTCTCACCCTGGGGACCGCCATCACGTCGCAAATCAACCTGATGATTCAAGAGGGTCAGGCGAATCTCCTAGCCTCGCCCAGCTTGACCACTCGCAGCGGCGGCAAAGCCAAGTTCGTCGCCGGCGGGGAGATTCCGATTCCGGTGAGCAGCGGCTTCGGCCAGGTGACGGTCGACTACAAGGAGTACGGCGTCATCATGAACGTGACACCGGTCGCGGACAAGAACGGCAACATCTATGCCAAGGTGGAAATCGAAGTGAGCAACATCGACCCTTCGGTCACCGTCCAGGGATACCCCGCACTCTTGAAGCGCGAATCCAATTCCGAATTCAACGCGCGCGATGGAGATGCCATCGTACTGAGCGGGCTTTACTCGTATACCGGCACGAGCACCGTGAACAAGTTTCCGGGACTGGGCAGCGTGCCGGTCCTCGGTGCGCTGTTCCGCAACACCAACAAGAACGACCAGCGGCGGCAAATCGCCGTGGTCATCACGCCACGGATCACGACGGCCACGCCAACGTTGGACCGGTTGCCGCCCGATCCCAACACGCAGCGCCTCAATGAGATCGACCGCAACACGCGCACGCGCACGCCGCTGCAGCCGCCCATCCCTCACTTGTCCGTGACGGAGTAGCTCACCGTGATCGTCCTCGAATCGTCGACACCCGACGGGCGGCTTGCCGAACACGCAATCCGCACGGACACACTGCTCGGCAGTCACGCAGGCTCCCCGATTGCGCTGTCGCGGGCTGCAGGGCCGCGGGCCGTGCGGCTGATGTTTGACCGGGTGGGACAACCGTCGATCGTCGACATGGGCTGCGCGGCAGGCGTGTTTGTCAACAACGAGCGCATCGTGCGTTACGGCCCGCTGCGTCAAAACGACACCATCGTCATTGCGGGCCAGTCGCTCGTGGTGAAATCGGTCGGCGACTCGCGCGCCGAGTCCGCCACCGCCCGCTCCGGAACGGAGTTCGGCGGCGCCAAGGCGGCGCCCGTCTCTGGCGCTGCCGGTCCATCGAAGCGCGTCGGCGGTGAAGCGGCGGCCGGACCGGCCGTATCTGTCCCCGAGGCGGCATCGCCCGTCAAGGAACGGTCCGTCGAATTGGCGGCGCTCGCCATTTTTTCGGGGCACGCCGCGGCAATTCATGCGGAGCTGATCCGCGTGCTCGATCTGCGGCGGCTCGACGTGACTCGCATGGCGGACGCCGAATTGCGCACCGTCATGAACAAGTTGATTGCCGAGCTGATGGCCGCCGCGGCACTCCCCCCCGGGGTGGACCGCGAAGCACTCGCATTATTCGTTCTGAATGAGGCCGTCGGTCTCGGCATCCTCGAAGCCCTGCTCGGCGACGATTCCGTGACGGAAATCATGGTGAACGGCGTCCACGATATCTTCGTGGAACGGGACGGGCAATCGCGGCGGGCCAACTTGGCGTTCAGCAGCGAAAAAGCGCTCATGGGCGTCATCGAGCGGATCGTGTCGCCGATCGGCCGACGCGTCGATGAATCATCGCCGCTCTGCGACGCGCGACTCAAGGACGGCTCCCGGGTCAATATCGTCATCCGACCGGTCGCCTTGAAGGGACCGACGATTTCCATCCGTAAGTTCGCGAAGCGCCGACTTCAAGTGGATGACCTCGTCAAGTATGGTTCGGTGGACGCGGGCATGGTGGAATTTCTCAACGTTTGTGTCGAGCAGAAAAAGAATATCGTGATCTCCGGCGGCACCGGCTCCGGGAAGACCACGCTACTCAATATCATCTCCAATTTGATTCCACCGTTCGAACGCATCGTCACGATCGAAGATGCCGCTGAACTGAAGCTCTACCATGACAATCTCGTGACATTGGAGGCGCGCCCCGCCAATGTCGAGGGTCGCGGTCACATCAGTATCCGTGATTTGGTCAAGAATGCCCTGCGCATGCGGCCCGATCGCATCGTGGTCGGCGAGTGTCGCGGCGGCGAGGCCTTGGACATGTTGCAGGCGATGAACACGGGCCATGACGGGTCGCTCACGACCGCGCATGCGAATTCACCGCGCGACATGCTGGCACGCCTCGAAACCATGGTGTTGATGGCCGGCATGGATCTGCCGGTCACGGCGATTCGCGAACAGGTGGCATCCGCGGTCCAAATCATCGTTCAGCAGACGCGCTTTGCCTGTGGCACGAGGAAAATCACGAGTATCACCGAGGTCACGGGCATGGAACAAGGCGTGATTCAAATGCAGGAAATCTTCCGCTTCCAACGCACCGGCTTTCAGGAAAACGGCAAGGTGCAAGGGTACTTCACCGGTTGTGGCAGCGTACCCACGTTCTATGAGGAACTTCGGCGGCTGGGCCTCAAGGTGAACCTCGCGGCCTTCGATGAGCGGACGTACTCCGACCCGGCGGTGCGCTTCGACGGTAGTCGGGTGGCGTGATGACTGCACTGGCACCCATCGTCATTGCGGCGGGCATTGCCTTGAGCTTGGCGCTGATCAGCGTTGCAGCAGCGCTCAGCGTTCGCAGCCTCGGAGCCCGCTACCGCGACACCGTGCTGGAATCGGCGACCGTCGCGTTCTCCGATCTGTTCATTTTCCTCGATCGCGGTCGTTTGATGATGATGAGCGCCGTCGCGACCGTCTTGTTCTCGGCGCTGATGTATCTTCTGACCCGCAACGCACTGGTCGCTGCCGGTGTGGCGGTTGCCTGTCTGTTCGGTCCCACGGTCGCGCATCGCCAATTGGGGATCCGACGCCGCAACAAACTGGTGCAACAACTCCCCGACAGTCTCGATGCGCTCGTCGGCGCGCTACGCTCGGGACTCAGTCTTGCGCAGGCGCTGTCATTGCTCGCGGAGCAGTTGCCGGAACCGTCCAACCAGGAGTTCGGGCTGGTGATCCGCAAACTGCGCCTGGGTTTGGGCATCGACGAAGTGCTGGTCGAGTTCGAACAGCGGATCCCGACTCAAGAACACATCATGTTTACCACGTGTATGCGCATATCCCGCGAGATCGGCGGCAATTTGACCGAGGCCTTGGAGCGCCTGGCGGACACGATCCGCAAGAAAATCGCGATGGAAGGCAAGATCGCGGCGCTCACTTCCCAGGGAAAGCTGCAGGGCATCGTCGTCGCCTGCCTTCCCCTGTTTGTCATGTGGGCATTGGATTCCATCGAGCCGGAAGCCATGCACCCCTTGTTCAACACCTGGCTCGGGATTGGCGTGCTGACCGTGATCGCAGCGCTCGAAGTGCTGGGTTTCGTGCTGATCCGAAAAATCGTGCGCATCGATGTCTAACTTCATGGTGACCATTGTGTTTCCGCTGTTGTTCGCGCTGGCCGTGCTGGGTCTGATCGCGACTATCTATAATGTCGTCCATGCGGTGCCGGCGGAAGATCGCACTTTCTCCGACAAACCTCCGCCCCTGATCCGTCGAGTCTGGCTCCCGATTCAGTTGGTTGCGCATTACGTCGGCCCTTATCTGTCGATTCAATTCCGCGAGAGGACCATCAAGCGATTACGCCGCGCGGAACTCGACTACTCCTTGAGCCCCCAACAGTGGGTGGCGACAAAGATCGTCTACGCCATCGTGGTCGGCTGCCTCTTCAAGTTGGTTGCCAAGGAGCTGGAAGCCGCGGGATTGGTCTGGCCGGTCACCGGTGCAGTGCTGGGGACCCTGTATCTCGACCTATGGATGCGCGATCGGATCAAGTTGATCGAATTGCAAATCATCAAGAGCCTGCCGAACTTTCTCGACATGCTCACGTTGTCCGTCGAGTCCGGTTGCAACCTCACCGTGGGCATCGGGATTGCCGTGGAGAAGTCGCCGGACAGCCCCCTGCGTCGCGGCTTCCAGCGACTGCTGCGCGAAATTCGTTCCGGCAGATCCCGCGTCGATGCGCTGCGGGCGCTCGAGAGCCGGCTCGACCTGAGTGCGATTACCTCGCTCGTGACGGCGATGGTGCAGGCCGAGAAAACGGGAGCGAGTCTCGGCGGCGTGCTGAGAGCGCAGTCCACACAGCGCACCAACGAACGCTTTGCGCGCGCCGAAAAAATGGCCATGGAAGCCCCCGTCAAGATGCTGGGTCCTCTGATCCTGTGTATTTTTCCCTGCACTTTCATCGTCATTGGCTTCCCGATCGCCATGAAGCTGATGAATACCTTTTAGACGCGGAGATATTTCATGAACGCAGGTCAAGTCTTACTGCTGGGTGTTGCTGCATCTTGCCTCTGGGGATGCGCGCACAACGCGCCCCGGCCACCGCGCAATGCAACTGCCGCCACCACCGCGCCGCCGGGCAACGATTCGGCCGCACAGGCGGCACGTTTGTTACAGGCGGCGGAGGCGGCGAAGGCCGCCGGCGATCGCACATCTGCCACCAAGCTCTTCACCGAGGCGGTGAACCTGGAGCCCGCGGATGGGCTGGCGTGGTTCGGTCTCGGCACCAACTACTTGCGACAGGACAATTTCGATCTCGCCGTGGCGGCACTGCGTGAAGCGGTCAGTCGCGAGCCCACGATGCAAAAGGCTTGGTCCAATCTGGCCCTTGCGCATTTGGAACAGTTTCGCGTCGCAGCGCGGAACGCGCTCGATGGAGCGCAGGTGACTGCGGCGAACCGAGATGCGCTCGCCTCCATGCTCGCCGATGCGGATCGGACCTTGGGCCCAATCCCGCCCTCGACCATCGGACCCTGACGGAGCGCCGCCTTGAACCGTGCAAGCAAGCGACACTCGCAGCGCGGAGCCGCCACGGTCGAATTCTACGTCGTCGGCTTCTTCGTCCTCATCCCGTTGATCATGGCGATCATGCAAATGGGCATGTACATGGTGGCGAAAGACACCGTCAACCTCGCCGCATTGGCCGCAGCGCGGGTCGGTGCCGCGGGCGGCACCAAGTCCGACATGCGCAACCAGTTTGCCAAGGCCATTGCACCGCTCTATCCCACCGGCGCGACGCCCGTCACCGCCGGTAATTACGCCATTGCGATGGGCTCCGCCTACGCAAAGGCAACGGTCGACGCGGTCAACCCCGTATTTACTTCGATCTCCGTGCTGAACCCGACCCAGCAGTCGTTCAATGACTTTGGGATCGCCGGATCGAATGGCTCCCGGGTGATTCCCACGACCAACCTACTCACCGACACACGCGTGGGCTCCCAGTCGCGGCAGTCACGTGCCGATGCGCTGTTACTCAAGGTGCAAGTGCGCTATTGCTATCCGATGATCTTTCCCGTCATCGACAAGCTGGTCACGGCGATGCTTCTGTTGGCTCCGGGATCCGCCTCTGACGCAGCCTGTTATGTCGCGGACCGCGTTCCCATCGTGGCGTATGCCATCGTACGGATCACGGAACCCCCGATGGCGAGCAATCTGCTATGAGAGCTTGAGTGCTCAAAATCACCGTGGCTGCCACTTTTGCGGATCGCAGCCGCGGTCTGCTCGGTCGGGCGAGTCTCGAGCCCGATCACGGCCTGTTGATCGTTCCGTGTTCGAGTATCCACACGATGTTCATGCGATTCCCCATTGACGCTGTTTTTGTCGACAAATCGGGTCTCATCACCAGCGTGGCCGTGCATCTTCGCGCCTGGCGTGTCGCGGTCGGCGGCCGGGGCAATTCCTGTTTGGAACTCGCCGCCAACGGCGCGGCACGCCACGGATTCAAGGTGGGGGACCGACACGCCCAGTTAGCACGCGCCGCCCTGGCCGAGCGCCGCACGATCGATTTATTTTCCGCGGCCGGCCAGTGAGCGCGCCGATTCCATTGCAGCACCGAGCAAGAGCAGCGCCGAACAGAGGAGGATGACCGGCAGGTCGCCGGCTCGAGCATAGGGGGTCAGCCCGTTGCGCAATTCGACCTTTCCATCGAGCACCGCCGCAACATCCTGCGCCAGCGCATCGACGACGTCTCCCTGATCATCGATCAGTGCCGTAATCCCTGAATTGGCCACGCGTGCTGTCCATCGCCCGGTCTCCAGGGAGCGCATTCTGATCGCGTCCAAGTCCTCATCGGCCGCCCAGGTTCCGGCAAACCAGCCGAAATTGCTGATATTCACGAGCAGATTGGCGTCACGCGCACGGGCCGCATTTACGTCTCCGAACAGGCCTTCGAAGCAGATCGTGGCCGCAATGCGCGCCGGACCGACGTCCAACACGTGATACGCGCCGGCCCCGGAACTCAAACTCGAATAGGCGACGTTCAAACGCTTTCCCAACCAAGTGAGGCTCGCCGGCAGGTACTCACCCATGAAAACCAGATGGTTCTTCACGTACCGATCATCGAAGCTTGGCTCGCTCGATTCACCGGTCGCAGGCGGCACACCGGGTCGAATCAGCAGCAAGTCATTCGTCATCGAACCGGACGGCTCCTGCACCAGTGCTCCGAGCAGCACGGTCGTCTGCTGCTCGGTCGCGAACCGTCGGATGTGATGCCGGAGTTCAATCGGCAAGGCCTCCCAGGTCATCGGAAATGCGGTCTCGGGCAGAATCGTGAGTTCCGCATCGGAGTTCGCGATGGCGGCGCCATACACCTCTGCGGCGCGCCGCAAGCCCTCGAGACTGAACTTTTCATCCTGCGGCAGATTGCCCTGCGCCAACCTCACGTTCATCACGCCC
>Ga0209208_10002358_pt1 | contig 27035 bp, 22 predicted proteins | sample S1TSphfallax_3_FD_187694 | JGI IMG/M metagenome (GOLD analysis project Ga0209208, IMG submission 187694) | Host-associated microbial communities from peat moss isolated from Minnesota, USA - S1T2_Fd - Sphagnum fallax MG (SPAdes) (version 2) | ecosystem: Host-associated > Plants > Peat moss >...
CCCAAACACAAAGCTCTGTGCAAAATTTTCTCTAATTTCTTTTTTCCTCAAAACGTTGGAGAGGTCATTTTCTAAAAATGTAGGGAATTCACAACAAAATATTCCCATTTTACTTTTTGAAGTTGCCAATATGCAAAACTTCACCACAAAAATAAACACTATAACTGATACATTTGCATCATATTGAATTCGTATGGTGGCTTTTGGTCTCCACAATGGATGTTGAACATGGTCATTGAGTTTGCGTATGAGTCCTGCCATGAGATTGAATTTCCAGTCACTTACATTTTGAGCTGCTTGAAATTCTGGAGTGTGTTTGTGTTTCTAGTTTCTACCAGAGACATGCTGCATGTATTATAAGTTTAAAGTTCCTTATGCACATGAGAAGTTTGTTGGTGATGTCACAAATATATTGTCATACATGGATAAATCTGCAGGATGCATGTCTAAGATGGACCTCACTCAGTGTTCTCAAAAGGGTGCTATTGTTTGAAGCGGAACTCATCAAGCTGGATATGATCTTCACAAACCTGTCACTTGTGCTCCTAGGTTTTACATCCACCTCCCAGCTGGGTGATCAGACTTATTCTTCCATTGTTTTGTTAAACTTCTTTCAATGAGTGTTTCTGGAACATTCATTAAGCACTTCCACTGAGCTTGCATAGGGTGGTAGTTGATTATTTTTTCAAATGACATTCTATCCCCACTTCCTCCCAAAGAAAAAGAAAAGAGAAACAACTCCAAACCTGATCCTGATATGGTTCAACAGTTTCCATGTGTTTGGCTATACTATTGTTCAAATTGGATTTCTTTCTTCTTGCCTTCATGAATGATCAGTGGCATAATTGGACTTATGTCAATGTTAAAAATAAGTATTGTGGAGGTAAGCCTTCAAAACCAGAGTCTTAAAATGTGCTCCAATTAATTACACTAATACCACACAAAAGTAGTTAATTACATAAAAGGAAAAAAAAACTTCGGAGATATGTATTTACATCATTGCTGGGTTTTTTGGGTTTGCAGTTTTTGCTGTTGTGTCTCTTCTACAAGTACAGTAACCAAAGAACTCCTTGATCAGAATAACTATAATCTACCTGTCACTCAAAAGCCCCTTGATAAGCCATATAAAGTCAAGTGCTTGCATATCTGTGAGATTGCATAGAAACTCCACCATCACACTTTGAAGGCTACTATTGTAACAGTTCCAAAAAAACATGACAAGTATTGCTTGAATATATGGTTTATTCAGACATAACTTAAATCCACATGTTTAGATCACACTTACTGTCTTTACTGTTGGTGAAGACAGATGAGTTGAGTTACTACCACCACAAGTGACTTTGGTCCTTGCATCCAGGTACAAGCCAAATGAGGCAATTAAGGGTTGTGCTCGTGCATCATCAATCACAAGCCGGACCAATTGGGTCGAAGTCAGTGTGATTCGGTCCAATTTTTTGTAGCCAATGGTGGTGCCATGGACAACAGTATGCCAAGATGCTCCTTGCCATACATCGACATGGTATTTCTTCACCCGCTGGCCCATATTCACCGCCTCTTGTATCTTCACAACGTTAAAGGTGACATTGGCTCCCAAATCCAGCTGCAGGTGACCACTTGATAAACCATCCTCAACTGCCCAATACTCATTGAGATCATCAGTTAAAACTTGCTCTGGTCTGAATGGGGAATTCTCAAGACTAGTTGCTTCACTCCCTCGGGTACTGCTAGCTGATATGCGGGCCTTTGATGCAAGATTTTGAGAAAATATTGACTCTATAGTTGACTTGAATTCTTGGAGAATTTTCACATCTGTGTCATGCAGGAGGCCGGTTGAATTTGGGGGTGTATTTAGTAGCATCACACAATTCCTCCCTACTGACTTAAAATAGATGTCAATGAGAGTCTCCACACTGCGTGGTTGTTGGTACTTGTGCCAGAACCAGCCCGGGCGGATAGAAACATCACACTCTGGAGGGACCCAATCTAATCCACTTATGTCACCTTCATTCAGATACCTGCACACACCCAATGCATATGTGGTCAATGTCTTTTGTAACTGTACAAAGGAATTTTGTGGGATGATTGGCCCCACAATATGTAGAGAAAAAAACTAGAAAAAGGGGAGGTAATTACGCTTCTTCAGCCCCCCCAATTGTGACTGCAGTTCTGTTGATCATGGACCAGCTAGTGACCCCTGCCTCCCCAGTTTCATCACCCACCCATCTTACATCAGGTCCTGCATCAGAGAATATGTTGGCATTGGGTTGTAGCTGATGGATTAATGCAAACCATGTTGGAAACAGGTAGACCATGTCCCGTGTTTCAGTACCCTTATTCCCATCTAAAAACACCTCTGATATGGGTCCATACCTGCAACACCCCAATTTCATTACCCACTTGAATCAAAGGTTGCACCATGTCAGGAACTTAAGCACTTCATTTCCCTCTTCTGAACAAGGAGGCATCAAAGCCTCTAGAGAGGTTGTTGATTGTGCAGATGAAGGCTGACTCCATAACACATTTGCTCACTAAACTCCAAAACAATATATATCTACAAAATTGAGGAGAAATCTCCACAACCAACAATTTTGGGTGAGATGACAATGAGCACAGGCCTATACAAGTCACTCACAAAGTGTCAGATCACCGCCTTCATAACAAATGGCAGTGACAAGCTGCCAGAAATTCAAACTTTCAAATGCATTGAAAAGAGATCATCTGTTGGCTGCTCCAAACTGCTACAAGATAATTTCTCCAGGGGGTGCTGCAAGGAACTCTCTCAAAAAGAAAAAACAAGAAACAGAGCAAGAAGTGAGGGTTAAGAATCCACATGGTGAGGAGCTCGCGCATCTGTGCAAGATAGAATTCATTGTACAGCATGGTGTCACCATAAGTGGTTTCATGACGATCCCAAGGAGACAAATAGAGTCCAAACTCAAGTCCCTGCTCCTTGGCAGCATCTGCAACCTCGCGCACCACATCTCCAGTCCCATTCTTCCATGGACTTGCTTTCACGGAGTAATCTGTATACGCTGTAGGCCACAGGCAGAAACCATCCGCATGTTTTGCCGTCAGGATCACAATCTTGAAGCCCGCATTCTTTGCCTCTCTCACCCATTGTCTCGCATCCTGCAACCCTAGAAATCAAAATCCTTGAAGAAGATACCCTAGTTGCCCCCATTGTCTTGCATCCTGCAACCCTGGAAATCAAAATCCTTGAAGATACACTAGTTGCCCACGTTGTCTCACATCCTGCAACCTGGAAATCCAAATCCTTGAAGATACCCTAATTGCCTGGGAAGGACTGACTGGGGATTTCGCAAGCTGAAAAAAAACACAACAACAATTATAGCAGTTGCAATGGATGGATCCTACCAGGCCTTGAGGGTTGAAGATGGAGGGATCATCGTGGCCGGTGCCTGTCTCTCGGTCGGTGAACGTGTTGATTCCGAAGTGGAAGAACATTGCCTGCTCTCGACGCTGGAACGCTAACTGCCTGCCGGAAGGGAAGGGTGTGACGGGCAATGGGGGCGTCACCGTGCACGTTACCGTCTCGAAGAAGCTGCTCTGCAGCACCAACACTAGTAGATGCAGCAGGCCTTCTTGCCATCGATGATCCTCCTTCTTGTCTACTCCTCTCCTCATTTATTTTTCTTCTTCTACTTCAGCATGCGCACCACCGTTGCTGCTGTGGAAACAACAGGAAAGATCTCATATTCTTTCTGCCTCCTTGCCTGCATGCACTTTTGTTTTGATTTTCTTCACTCTTCCTCCCTTCCTATTCTTCGACTACTCTCACTCCGACATCTCTTTCCATTCTCGTGAGAGTTGGGGATTCTCGCGTCGACCGGACGCCGTAAAGAGGGAGCAAAGCACATGTCTTCATTGCTTAAAGAGACAGAAAACTTTCACGCAAAGTGCGTCGACAACGCTACGTGCTGCCACAATAATGAAGAAAGAAAGAAAGAACGGAAACGGTTGATCGTCATCGTCAACGAACGCACGCAACAGAACGTTTCTTGCGGTTTTCTTTATCGTCTTGTTGGCCCTCCTTTGTCTCCATCGCTCATTTCCTAATTCTGCAATACCAATTGTTAAGATGCGGCTGGTTGTCTTTTGTGGTCATCGTTATCATGACTACATCTTCACCATCACACCTCTTTTTGTCTCCATCCTCTCATCATCTCTCATTCCTATCATTCCTCCTTCTACTCCATCTCAACTCCTTCTCCTCTCATTCTTGGTTGACCAGAAAGAAACATAGCACAAAAAACAATCACACAAAAACACTCCCAAAACAGTCAGTCACAGAAAGCGCACTCACAAAAGAGTCACAAAAACACTCCAAAACCACTCATGAACAGAAACATTCACAAAAACACTAAGAACACACACATACACTAAATGCAAGCGCAGAACACATTCCTCCCAATGGTATTGCAAAAGAAGCTTATGAAATGGAAACTATTGCTGTGGAGTTGTTGAGACTCTTATACTACTCTTGAAGTCTTGAAACTAATTTCCAGTTACTACAGATTAGAAGATCATGTAACAGCAGTGTACCTAATAGAAGCTGTGCTGCTACACTGAAGCTGCACATTCAGCAGCTGATAGTACAACACTAGAACATGACTCTGAAACTGGAATTGGAATTCACATTGGTTGTGAATTTTCACAAATCTTACAAGTGCCCCCACAATGTGTGATACAATCTATCCATACCATAGCTGGAGTATCATACCGTAAGAAGTACACTTCTTGACCAAAATTGTGAATACAAAAGCTTATGAGCTGATATAATCTATCCTTAATGAAAGTTCTGTGGTCAAGTAAAGACATCATTGCAATCAAAAAAAAGTGCTAATAGCAAAGCCTACAATCATCACACATGGTATACATTTGAGTTGTGTAGTTGAACCAGCAGCCTGCAAAATTTTAATCAAACCTGGAAAAGAAACACTAATCAACCTGCATTTGAGGCCACCACTTGACTCTGTTGTCGGGCTTCCCCTTTTTCACTTTTTGCCTGTAGGGTTTCTCACTCTCATTGTCTCTTAAGAATCCTATGAGCATTAGCAATCCCCAAAATAGAAAACCACTGCCACCACCTCCACCTCCACCACCTCCTCCACCTCCATCTCCACCACCACCTGGACCCCCTCCTGCCTCCATCATCCAACTTAGGAGAGATGCTTTGTCTTTAGCTGCCCCAAACACATCAGATTTGATGATAGCCATCAGATTCACAACAAAGGTAATCCATACACAACTGCAAAGTCGGAAAAGTGACACCCTTAGTTCCTTGATAGTTGTTCTATCATGTATTGTTCTTTGGCACACACAGGAAAGGGAACAGAAAACCCTCTTGGGTTGAATGTTGACAGACAGAACATTGTATAAAAAGTCCATGTCCTGAGCATCCTGATCTTCAGCCATGCCCACTTCCGAATCATCAACTAAAGATGATGTGAGACAGGGTAGTGACATCTTACATTCTATGGGAGCTTTGCTGATGATAGCAGATTTATTCTGCATAGTTTGTTGCTCTGCTTGACATGTAATTCCCTGTACATCAAACAATAGCAAATGAAACCAACCACACATTAGGTCCTCCAAGGTCACGTGTCTGAGACACTGTAGGTAATGTAAGGACAGGAGCCTGGGAATTGCAACCCCTAATCCATTTCAACTCTCTGCACCCTCAGAACACAAACGACAGTCATCAGAAAACTCACCAATGCAACACTACAGGACAAGGAAGCAACTGACTTTGATACAAGATGCCTGCTACAACTGGCCTTCTTGAGTGAAACTTGTGATACCACCTCCGTATTCCTAGAAGCACCATGATGAACTTCAAAAGTGTGGGATGAGCTTCCCATCTCAAAGCTTCTCTAGGAGCCCAATGCCTAAAAGCACCTGGACCATTCCAATGGAGGCAATACACAGCAGACATGTGATATCCATTTAGGGTTCTTGACAGAATTAGTGAACTTGCACAAGGTTGCAATAAAATGGTGCAATCTTGCATGCACGCCACAATGAAACAGGAGCTCTGATGAATGCACATAATTGCAATTCTATACATGACAGTAGGAATCAAGATCTGCTGATTAAGCAATCATGCAACTTAAGCAATCATGCAACAAAGTGGCACATGAATATTGTGATACTGCAATATTGGTGAAGCCAGTATTACACATATGACAAAAGTGCAATGACTATTACAAGGAACTACATGTGACAGGTCCAGAAAGCACAACCCTACTCCACAAATACCCCTCAATTGAAGTGATCTGATCAAAGTGGTCTGTGGACTGTGCTCACCATACAGCTTCTTTCCGAACCAGACCACAACTATGGGGGTGCAGGCCTCATGAAACCACGTCCCAACAGAAAAGTGCCAAGCTTGTCCCTCATCTCAGAGGCAGGAACCTGCAGCCGTTACACAAACATTGAATGAACTATAGACTCAGGTATGATTCAAACACACTTGCAGGAAAAGGTCCAACAATCAGCACAAAATGCATCATGAGAAACACAATTTTCAGCTAGCCACAGAACCTTCTTTGGTTTAAATGAAGGAAAGAAATGAGGAAGAAATGCAACTACCAAATTTCACTGAAATCTCACTGCAAAAGTTCATGAGTGTTGCACTGTAGTAGTGCATATGTTGTGCATTCTCTAGCCTATCTTTAGATTTCTGCATTCTCCATCCCCAATCTTCAAATCTCTTTCATATATTGAACTCATCATCATCATCATCATCATCATCTGTGCATCTGGAAAGGGTTTAACGAAAAAAACTCCTCAAAGAAACTGCAACTGCAACAGCATTTCACCAACATGTACTCTGAAAGCAAGGGCAAGGGAGATATTTTCGCTGCAAAACAAACGGATCCAATTTGCCAATCAGAATTGCATCATCCTGTTGGCTCTCCTTGTAGTCCGAGACATAAACACAAGGAAACAGATGAGAGTAAGAAGGGGGAAAAGCTCAGCTCTGCCCTGCCCATGGTACCTTCCAGCGATCGGCGTTCGGTTCAGATTTCCGAGCGATGTACTTCTTCGCATAAGCTCTTCATTGTTGTTGTTTCTTCTTCCCACCTCCTCTTTCTCTCCTCCTTTTGAAGAAGAAGAACATCCGATTTCTCGTTTCGAAGGTCTTTGCCCGCAGCGCAACACTCCTGTTATCTCCGGCTTGTTCGAGCCTCCACCAGAAGCCGACGACACCGATTTCGCATTTGCTGCACAGTTGCTGCCGCACACGCTGCTCGTACTAGCCATAGCCACGAGCTGCGCCATCATCGTCCCTCAAACAAAATCCTCTAATTCCCTTGTTGTTCCTCCCCCCCTTCTCTCTCACTCTCTCTCTCTCTAAACACTCTCCTCTTCTTCTTCAAAACCTTCAGAACTGATGTCCGATTTACGTCTTCATCAGTTTTGAATTGTTTATGAGTGGGAACACGATGACATTTATCACTAAACATTCTTTATTTAAATTATTGCTTGCAATGGAGATGCTCTAAGTCAATTGTAGAGATGGGCAGGTAGTCGAGGTTGTGTCACAAGATGCAATCCTTGTGCTTTGTGAAGGTTGATACCATTGAGTTTGTTGCACAACATGTTAGGATTGTTTTCTTAATCTATCATACTAATCTCTTTTTGTTAAGTGCTCAAGAAAAATGGCATGCCGAAGCCATCCTTCAATTTGTTTGCAAATAGTTGCAGTCAAAACAATGTAGCTAATAATGATCCTCATAATAGTGCATGGTGGTCCAACCAAGTAAGAGAATTTGTACTAGTTTGGGGTTCACAGTAGGACAGAGCAGACAGAACATGATTAACAGCTGCTTGAGCTTTCTTGCATTCAATGTCTGTTTGATCAACTCAAAAATCTTCATGACAATAAGAAGTCATGCCCTTGCATGCTAGTATGTCACTGATGTGCATTGTTCTTTCACCTTCCAGGAGCTTCTTCATCATCGGTTGATCTGCAAAATGTATGTTGTTGATGTCTGCCAAAAAGTTCTAGTATGTAGCAATTGTGCATTGTTCTTTCAACTTCTTCTACTTGTTCTGGTTTTCTTAATCGTGAGTATAGAGATTTCTCGATTCTCATGAGAGATGTTCTTTCAACTTCCAAGAGTTTCATCATTTTTCAATCTGCAAATACATGTAGTGAAGATCTCTCTCTCTCTCTCTCCATCCATCCATTTGGTTCTGAGCAAAATGGGAAATTTTTTTCAAAAGCAAGTGATATGATAAAAGGGTGGAGGAGAAGGAGGCTAACCACTACAATAGTTTGAATTGTGTAATCAGGAAGGTGTCCAGTGCCATCCTCTTGAGGAGTGCTCAGCAGCACATCCATGAAATTTCTAGAAGATGAGACATCATCCTTCTCTGAAATTGATCTGCCCTTCTTGTGCTCATCAAGTAAGCTTTGGAAAACTTGTCTCATTTCAATATTCAACTTCTGCATGGTGGTCTTGATACCTTGCAGCCCATTGTAAGGAAGGGATGCAATCTCCAATGATGAACTTCCCAGCTATCCAATATAGCACCTTCTTGATCAGATCTTTGAACATTTGCAATTCCTCATTTTTCGCTCCAAAAAATCTGCTCAATGTTGTGATCAATTTGTGTGGACAAATGGGTTTGACTGCAATCAGAACATGGGTTTCAGAAAATGGGTCAGATCATGTTCTGGATCACTAATTCGGCTTTTGTAAGGTGGCAGTGTACTAAGTAGGATAATATTAGTGTTTACTCCTGGACATGAAAAACTTGATTACTTTTGATTGATTCTCTACTCCTTTGCTTGATGAGGCATTGTAGGGAATGGAAGAGGCTACAGAAGGGGTTGCTAATTGATCTAGAACAATTGAGGTATGAAAGAATTAGCTGAAACAATTCTCACCGTTTGCTGAAGATCATTTGTGCCATGTTATTGTAGGACACCAATACTATGCAGGACTGGAGATCTGCCCACCTCAGCATCTACAATTATGTCCTTCATTATCATGTTCATCTCTTTGGCTCTTACAAGTTCAAAAAACACAGAGGTGTGGTGGTGTGAAGATCTGAGTTGAGCAGATCTTGTCCAAGTATCACCAGTAAGAACTTGATGAGGTAATGATAGAACTGAGATTGAAGACTCGTTGTACACAGTGAAATTGGATGTACTTAAACACATGGTCATGGGTCTTCAAAAATTCCTTGAACATCACAGGAGAAGATACCACAATGGTAGGTATGAAGAGGAACATACATGAGAGGTCCATTGTTCTGAGCCAAGAATGTCAAGGATTGGTGTGGGTCAGTACCTAACAACAACAAATTGGGTGGCCAATATGTGGTCACATTATTTGGGCTGGTTGGAAAGCTGTATCCCATATCAATCTACTAGGCTGAAGTTCTTTCTCTCTGTTCAGATGAATTGGATGATCCACCTCTGCAAGAATGTAGAGACACCCAGTAGGGGTTTTGGGGATGACTCTCGATCCAGAAGCAAATCTAGAACGCCGCAAACTTGCTAAACTTTTATTACAAGAAATCGCAAGGAAGAATGAAATGGAGAAAGGAAGGGACATAGGTCGTAACTTAAATTGCTAAGTTCCAAATCTCAATTATTGCTTAAGTGATAGGGACTGAAGGGTCCCACTTCAATTGAATCTTCAGTCACGAAGTAAAATAGGAGGGCTTGAAATTCTGCCTCGGATACTGCAGATGGGCTTAAAATCCTGGCAATTGAAGTCTTCTAGTTAAAGAAATCAACAAGGGCACACATGGTCACCTCTGCATTTGCTGACTCCTTGTTCCAGGTAAAGAATCTTCAAAACATACACTATGATTTTACCCCTGTACAGAGGAGAGGCACCAAGTGACTTAAAACAAGCAGACGGCAATGCCCTTAGACAGACTCAGCTTCTAACTAATATAAAAGTATTCCTATGCATCTTATTTACTTTGATCTAGCAGGTATCATACTTGTGGTAGATAACCCTCCAGACAGGAAAAAAATGATAGTTCTAGCTCACATTCCAGCATCGAAAGTTCCCAGGTTGATGGTACCTTCCAGCACAGAATTTCCTGTGGGCCGCTCTGCTTCCCTTCAGGACTTCAAAATTGCCTTGCTAATCACAACAGTTGCACACAGCTTAGCTTCGAGTTCACCCACAAGAAGCTCCACAATGTGGCACTCTATCAATCTCTTTGCCAACTGCACCATATGTTAGTATTGGTCCTTGGCTACAAGCAGTTGTTGCTGCAAGCTTCAAATGATCTCAGTATCTTTTCATTCATGATATGGGACAGTTGATCTTCATTTTGCAGTTACTCAATGTTCCGTGGCATAGTTGCACGAGGTACTGGTAGCCTTGTTGAAATATAAGACAAGTTGGACTGTGGAGCTCATAAACTGAAAGTAATCCCGTGGCATGAATGGCGGGGTTCTTCTGAAGGTGAATGCTTCAATCCCAGGTTGGTTTGAATAAACAAATCCCAGTTCTTAGCAGCCATCAAAACCCAAGTATCTTTTTCAGCACATATACAAATAGCATAAGCGCACAGAGTGCAACAAGTACCATCACACACATCACCATCCCTCCCTTTTTCTGAGTTTCTTCAGCCTGCAGTCATCAGTAAAGAAAGATTAGAAACTGAAACACTGCTACATTGTGTTAACTTAAGGTTCAATTTTACCACAGGAGTGCCCAGATTATCCAACAGTTGGGATGTTCAACCATAAATGACTTTTCCCAACTATTATCAGACAACTTAAGCAGTTCAAGTGAACAACTGCCATCAAGCCAATATGGGCAGTAGTAGACAAACCTTTACTAGCTCCTTCACTCCCTGTTCCACTGATGTTGAAACCCTTGTGATGTTGTAGTCAATCCGATCTACAATAGTCCCCTGTACATTTGATTGCAAGTATATTGTCAACCACCTTTGAAAATATTCAGGGCTCATCCAATAAAATCTGCAGAATTGCTCCACCTAGAGTCCTTCCTTGGAAATTCTGACTATGACAGTATCTCAAGATCTGATTTGGTTACAGCCAAATCAATCAAACCATAGTTATAGAGAATACAAGTGACATACCTGATCAATCACAAGGATAGAAAGGTCCTTCATGATTTGTGCAAGGTCATTCACTGACTCCACAATCTGGTCATTTCCCAAGAGAATAAGTATCAATTTAACAAAACATACAAATAATCAACTCACATGCTTGTAAACTAGAAGATCGTGAAGGGATTTACCAAACATGGATCACATCTGGATGTACAGACAACAAGCCTCATGTCAAAGAACTAGGACAGATATTCTCTCAATTCCAGGGAGCTCAGTCATAGCCATCCTGTGCATAGGATACATCATGATCCTCCCAGGATCATTTTTAGTCCTCAACTTCACAGTCAACACCAACCTGAGTGATCTCCTTTTCCCGCTCTGCTGACAGTGCTTCCGTTTGCCTCAGTTGAGCCATTTGCTGGACATTGAAGCCCTAGTATTCAACCACCATGACCCTCAGTCTACAGAAAAGGAGTTTGGAAAATCGTAATGGAATGTGCTATCCTCACAACACTACAAGGATCATTAACCATGTTAACTGACCAATAAGCACACTCTTGTGACCCATTCTATATATTGGATATTTCCTGGATGCATGTTCTGTAGTTCCTCCTGCAATGTTATGTTCAGTATTCACAAGCATTTTGGAACTGACAACATTGGTAAAGGCTGAATACATTGAAGGCAACATATGAGCCACCATTATCCATTGCAGTGCAAATAGTCAACAAACATTGGATAAGGACAACCTGAGAGAACCCATCATCTTCATCTTGTCGTATTTGCTGCTTTCCAATGCCAATTCCATCATCAACAGACTGGCCCTGCTTATCAACAGAAACAGTAAATGTAACACCTATTGTCAGCATAAAGGGAAAAAGGATTGTGTTCCACCCACCAGCAGAATGCCAATTCAGAGTTACAATATGATCACTGCCAGGTGAAATGCAGCAAACAGCAAATTCACCTTACAAAATGTAGCAGAGATTTCCAACATAAAAGGTGATGAATTCTGCACCAAATTGGATGAAACTATTATACTCTGATTCTGCACCATGGACACTTTTTTGACAATATAAGTTACTCTGACATCCAATGTTGAGGTTCATTAAGCTTCCTAATCTGTCAGTGTAGCTCCCTTCATCTTCATGCCAGATCCACAGCACAACAGTACCTTGAGCCCACTAGCACAGAGAAAAGCTGTTTTCCTAGAAGTTCAATTCTACTGATAAGCACCTCTCGTTGTCGTTGCAACTTCTGCAGGTAGCCTTTCTGCTGCTTGCGATAATCCATGGACAAGGCTTGAAGATCTGTTGCCAATGATCTCTGCATAACAATCATTTGGAGGTCAAAAGGACAAACAAGTGGCTATCAACACTCACATCATGTTGCAAATTTGAGGACTTAGACATCTCATTCTCTTCAGACCATAACTAACTAGACAAATACATTGAGTGCATTCAAGCTCTCACTTGCACATTCTTGCGAATGTTTGCATCTTGCTCACTTCCAGGAGCCCCTTTTGAGAGCTGCTGTAGCCTCTGTTCACACTTCTTTAGCAATTTAGTGATTTCTCGAGAGAGCAATTCAATTGTATGCTCCTCGCCAGAACTTTCATCAAAAGTAGGCATAAGTGCTCGACTATGTGCTTTGGCTAGCTCTGCCATCTTCCCCTGAGCCCTTTGCATATCAGCAGAGACTTGATCTGATATATCCACCCAAGCTGGGGGAAGATTCATTGTCGTCATCCCTGCCCTACAACATGCCCCACCATTTATGCCACAATGATTGCTTTCTGTACACAAGCTTCACAGCCTAACTTCCCACCTTGCTTCCACTTATATTTCAGCACAGCCACAAATAATACAGCAAGCATCTATGTCAACAGAACATTGATCAACTGCAAAACCAAGATTAACCATCCTACACTTTACCCCATGTCACTGCTAAGATCAAGTCTAGTATCTATGCCACTAATTTAGCAATTCAAACAATCAATTGAGGAAGAATCATGTCCACCACCTCACAGAGGTTTGGTATATGACAGTCAAAAGAAAGCACAGGAAGACAGATCACATCCCATCCCAAAATACCAGAAACTCAAAAAGCATGACTCTCCCCATCAAAGACAGATCATGTCCCATCCCAATACAAATGCACAATTCTCCCCATTTTTTTCCTAACTCTTTAAACATGTCCAGTCTCAGAATGCAGAGGGACACCTTAAAGTGCAGAAATTCCTATCCCACTTTTGGTAATGTAAGGAACAATCCAACAGAATAAGATCTAAGACAGGCAGGAATAGTGCAATTCAGTGCAGTCCATGAAAAGCCTAACTTTTCAGATTCCAAACTGCGCTGAACAGGTTTTCATCAGCTTACAAGATCTTGTGTGAGAGATAGTAGGCTCTTGCATATACATGCCTTTACATACATAGGTCAGGAGCGGTTGACGAGAAAAATCCTTCCTGAAAACCTAACAGATCTGGAATTCAAATGCCTGCACATGAAACTCTATGCAAGTGTGCACACAGAATTGTACAAACCCTAAACTCGATTGCCATTAGCAGGCGCTCAGATACGCCATTGCTTTTAGATAAGATTCCACTAAAAGCAAAAGATAAGCTGTCTCTCTACGAGATTCACAATCTTTGAGCCCAGCAATCCCAGATTAGGTCAACATGCTCCGGGGACGAGATTGACATTGGCAAGAGGGGGATGGAAAGAAGCAGGGAGAGAATAGAAAGGGGATCTGTAAGTTACCGGAAGGAAGTCGCGTCCGGGTCATCGCTCACAATTGCATTGTATCCCCGCGGACCCCCTTGGTTAAGCAACGGCGCTTCCACAAGCTCAATCGAACCTCCTCCGGGTCCAGTGGCGGCATAAGGACGCACGTTCCGTAATGCTTCCCTATACCGCCTGTACAAAGCCGTATGATTCCGCGTCGCCATGACTCCCTCCTCCTCCTCCTCCTCCTCCTCCTCCGCCTACCACCGCCCGCTCTGCCCTCTTTCAACTCTCAGCGTCGCTTGTGCGTTTATTCAACTCTGTCTCTGTCTCTGTCTCTGTCTCTTCTTTCCGAAATGTTCCCTTGAAAACCTACTTTTCCTTCGCCGTTTCTCTAAATAAATACCTACCATGAATGCACAAGGAAGACTGAAACCATCATCTACTCTTTCAGCAGCAGCAACAACTGCCTGCTTCCACGATTTGTTGAAGAAAAATACTACTAGAACCGGGTGCTGTAGGCACAAAGATAATATTACTGGAGCGCGATGCAGTGTAGAGAAGGGTGCTGCATCTTCATGACTGCTATCGGAACCGCCTGAACACCATGCGCACTGCGCGAGCGCGTGTGTGAGGAACAAGCAAAATGCAACAAAGTCCGAAGTCCGTGAAGAGGAGGAGAGGGGAAGGCCAGGGCAGGGCAGGGCAGGCAGGAGAGACATTCAGAGGCGGAAACTGACACCCATCCAGAAACTGACACCCATGTATTCTGGATGGGTGTCATTTTCCACCTCGGAATGCATGTTAGAATATTACGGTCTTTTTTGTTTAAGAACATGTAACATGGATGAAGTTATTGACCACACACGTGGATGTAATTTGATTCTGAATTTGAATGGTGTGAACTTCCCATCACCAACTAGAATTCATGGATGAAATTGGAGCAATATCGACAAATTTGGAAATGAGGGGTCCAGTAAGATGGCAAGTAATCACATAATTGGATAGAATGATGGATGACAAAATATCAAAACTTCCCAAATGAATGTAAATTGGGTCACATGGGTGGATTTGACCACATGGATGAAACTTGACCATCTGGTGAAATTGACGACATAACAGATTGGATGACATGACTGAAAACCATCAAATGGATGAAATTTGTAACACATATGGATGTAATTCAGTACGCGCTTTTTATATCGCTATTTTATCAGTCATCAAATCTTGGAATGGAGATCGAGAGTGAATCAGCTATTGAAAAGTTGCACATAAGACGGATGGATGAAAATTGAGCCCCCATCAATTCACTCAGCCTACCTGCCTTGCTCTCGTGACTCAGTAGAAATGGCACTTTCTCTACTTCGTTAAAACATGGAGACAGCAGATTCTGCAGGTTTCTGGACTGATTGGGATGCAAAATTGGCTAACCAAAGGCAGGTGTTGAATCTGCATCTGAATCGGCCACCAGGGCAGATTCTGGCAGCAGAATCAGTCCCTCCCCCAGATTTTTAACACCACCGAGTGGACTTGCTGGGGCAGATTCTGCCAAGTTGCACGTCTCCCTGGCTCACTCACCCCACCAGCTAACCTGGCAGCAATCCTACCCAGCCTGCCTGCTCTCTAGAAATTCGACAAAGCTACTCCCTGCAAAGCAGAGTGCCCACTCTAGTACATCAACAAAGCTACTCCCCACAGAGACATCTGACAGAGAACCCACTCCTAAACATCAACAAAGCTATTCCCCATAGAGACATCTGACAGAGAACCCACTCTAGTACATCAATAAAGATACTCCCCACAAAGCAGAGATCTGACTGAGAACATATCATAAGCAGAAGGCACCTGTCTATGAGCAGATTTCAACTCTTCATTATGCACAATCAGATCATAGGGACACAGGATGGAAGAACTTGCCTTGAAGCAATGACACAGTTGCACCCACTCCTCAACAAAGTTGCACCCACTCCTCAAGGGCTCCAAGCTGCTACTTCAAAACAACAAATTCATCAAGTCACACTCCAAATGTGAACTACTCAACATTTAATGGTACTGAGTGAAGACCATACAAGAGGAATAAACCAGCTCAAGGTAACCAGGCTAAGCTAACAAAGCTGATTTGGTGGCACCCTGCTATAATGATGACCAACGAAGAAGACAAGGAATTAAAGTGACAGAGTTAACATTCCCCTGCAAGAAAATCTGCTCTGGCAAACTGGTTCAGTTCACAAATTGCAGCTCGTCACAGATCCCAGTCAGATTAAAAAATCAAAGAATTGAAAATGCAAACAAAGTTGGAAGAATTACTTTGCTGATGGCTTTCTATTAAATTTTGAGACCCTGATGACACACTGCACACAGAAGCACAGCACAAGGAGGAGAAATGCAGAATCAGGCAACTGAAGGAGGAAAAATGATGCAAATGTAATATGCCAAACCAGAGAGATGGTGAAGGAGAGATCTCTTACTGCAGCTCCTTGCTGAATACTTGATTGTCAAATGCTAAAATTTGACCTTGATAAAACTCACAAAGGGGCCAGAGAGCTGCCACAGCTGCTCAGATGGAAAGAAGTCCAACAAAATACACACATGCTCTTATGAAGCATTGACTGGCAATCATGTTCTTGTAGGAGTGATCCCTTGGAGACATTTGGCTTTCAGACAGAGATAGATTTGCAGTGCTACCTCCTTTAGAGCAGCAGAATGGATAATCCTGAAGTTCTCAAGCAGATTCATGGCTATGACAGTTACAAACTCTTGACTGTTACCCCCTTTGGCAACCAAAAGAAATAGAAATAGCCTAGATTCAAATGAAGCATTCTCAGACAGGGAAAAACATTGACAGCAAGCCTTAAGCTAAAAACCCATGAAGACCTCATTTCTACAAGATTGTTGAGAAAACTCTATAGTAACACTTCAAAGTTGAATTCTTGTGTCAATTCTGGCCAACTGAAAAAAAAAAATGCTACAGGAATGAGGGCAGTCATAACCTAGCACTCACAGAGTATCCGACAATCATCTCCATGACACATGGTGGTGAAGAGCTGCCCGTACTCCCCACTGACTTCATCAGCTCTGGACAGTGAGTGTAGATAAGATAATAACAATCTGCTTGAGGTTTTGAACTAGTATACAAAATCTGCATACTCAGATTCTGTCACATTTCTGGAAGCAATTGGAACACTCAATCATAATGTTAGCTAGCAGACTCACAGGCATCACAAACATGCAAACAGTAGTAAAGACTGCTTTGGCTGCATTTCAACGAGACAAAAATATCTACAATCAGTAAAAGATGTTGATTGCAAACAACCCAGGGAATGGGAGAGCAGATCTTCATCAAAGATCAGAAAGGAGGAGCTACTCATGTAACCCATACCCCTGCTACTCTCATCACAAGATCCTGGAACAATGTAAACCTTTCATAGGTGGCAGAGTTTCACAAAACAAGAAAGTTGCCATAGCAAGTTTGCCATACAGAAAAGCATCCTTTGGCTCACGGAGCTCTTCCACAAAATCTCTAAGCCTAAAGTCTCTGTGACATACATGCATTATCCATGGCTAATACAGATGGCTAACCTAGACTGTGTGAGGAAATCACAAATTTATATATATAGAAGAGGACAAGTGGGCAACACTTAATCCTCCTAGTTAGAGAAGGCCACAGCTCCCAGTCTATAGATCAAATTCATCATCCTTCAATGCCTCCTGTGCTGCTGCCTCTTCTTCATCATCCAGTGCAAAGTAGGGATTATGCACAACCGGCCGGAACTTGTAGCCTGTGTAGATGTAAAAGACCAGAGCAGCCATCTCAGCAGCAAAGTTGCTGACCCATCTGTACCTATAAATGGTGACTGTATCAAGTGCAAACACCACAATGCGTGTGAAGTAAATGTAGCTCACAACCACAATGTAATACTGGCGGAACAACATCAGCTTTACAAGGTTCCTTGCAGCTTTGCCATCAGTGTGCGATGCCTCTCTCAAGTGCTTGATTGACCACACAATGGGGAACAGAACCGCACAGCAGCAGATGATGTCCAAGAGGAGAAAAATCCGCTTCAAGGTGAAGAAGTATTTCCTGGACATACCAGATTCATCATACATAATAAAAGCTGCATTGGCAAAAATCTGGAGAGGAATGACAATCATGAGTACCTTCTTCTCCTTATCTTGAAGAAAAGGTTTCAGAAAGGACCAGCCTGTGCCAATCAGAATGATAACAATGAACAGCATGCCACCTCGCAGAAAGTTGAAAATATAGTAGGCAACATCCCAACCGTGTGGTGTCCCTGTGCTCTTAACAAACTTCTTGTCTTCTGCCTCACAGATCATATTCAAAGCCTTCAGAACTACCAACACGCCCATGAGGACGTGAATGCGGTGAACTGAGAGTTTCTGGCTCCAGCAAGTGTAGATCCAAACCCCTAAAAGTACAAGATTCGCCAGGAAAAAGGTGAAGTAGAGCCGTGGCAGCTGCGTCTGACCCATGGGCAAATAGTCCCGATAACCATTCTCCACATTGAACATGGAGGTAGTGACAGCCATCGTCACTGGCAATTGCGCGCAATTCTCAAAAAACAAGGTATACTCATCGGCAGCTGGCACATTTATCCCCTTACTAAACTGCGAAGAACCTGAATCGGACTGAGCTTGCGCAGCCACCTGATCTAAGGTAAGAATCTGATGAATCATCGGATTATCAAGCAGGCAGTCTCTGTTTTCCCTCTCCAAACTAGTGTAAGCAGGTTCAAGATCTTCCATGGTCGACAAAAAGAAGCCCATCCTCGCCTTGTCACCTTCGGTCACCGGCACATCCGTGATGGTGATATTCACCACACCTCCTACCTCAAAACCGAAAGTCTCGAAAAATATGAGCAGCCGCGCATCATCCTTGATCGTCAAATGCTTAATCTCCGCCTTACAAAACGGCAACAAACTCACCAAGAACAAAGCCGCCACCAGTACAAGTACCAACCGCAGCAAAACACCACCGCCGCCCACCATGGTGACTTCTCTCTCTCTGGCCCCCACTCTCCCCGACACAAATACCGCTCCTTCGTCCTCCACCAACAACAACACAACCAGAATCTCAAATAACCTTAGGGTTCACAAAAACCTTCGGTGTTGTCATGAGCAGAAACGAGGATTCCTCGTCATCCCAGTCTCAACCAAAATGCGCCGGAAGTGTGAGCACCACCAAGCTGCAACCGCCAAGGAAAGTGAAGGCAAAGAGCAGCGGGAGGGGAGAGCTCGGACGCACAACACCGCGACGACAAACACTACACGCAACAATCGCGGCGACGACGAGGCAACCGCAACAACGCAAAGCAAAAAGAAGTGATGAAAAGGGAGACCTTAAAAGGGGCTTTTTGCTATAGCCATTAAAGAATTTATTTATTTAAAAAAATTAAAGAGGCTGGTTGATTGATTGATCGTGCCACTTTTTGACACTAATTTTCTTTTCTTTTTTTTTCTTGTTTTTTTTGGGGGGTCATTTCTTGGGTGGTGCATGACTGTATTCTCATCAGTGTTTTTTATTTTCGTTTTTCAATATCGAAATTTTGGCGAAATTTAACCCCAAAAATAAAAATTCGCAAAATTAATCAAATTTACAACTAATGAAAACTTTTTTTTTCCAAAATTCTCCAAATTTCTTTGTAGAAAAATAGCGAAATTTCGCCAGGGAAAAAAAAAAAACACTGTTTCTCATTGTGCATCCTTGGTGGGGGTAAAACTTTGGGGTTTTGTTGCAGTGTTGGGCTGTTCTTTGGTTTTGTTGGCCTTGGCTACCAAGGCAAGGATATTGTTGTGTTCAGATTCATTATAGAGTATAATAGTAGTAGCCTAAGGGATTTTGGCTCCTAGGTAATAATAATAATAGGTCTATTTTTATATGAGGATTTTTGGGAAGATGATATTTTGGATTGTGTTGAAACTTGAGATTAGTTACAAAAGAGTTATAATATCTTGAAGGATTTTTGGTTTCTTTTATATGAGGATTTTTTTTGAAGGTTAGGTTCTTTTTTTTTTTGCATGGTGAAATATTTTGAGTTTCCATAATTCTTCTTCTTTTGCCTTAAGATACTTTTTCATGTAAATGGCACCAATGTGTAAATATTGTAGTACCTTTTCAAGGTCTGCATTAATTTTATTTTTTTTGAATTTTATTTTTAAATTAGAAATTATTTCTTTGAAATGTTGAAATTTGAGAAATATAAAGTACAAAGATTGGTGGAAACCTGGGAGCTTCTTGTTTTACCATTTGTAAATAAGTATTCAATATTTCACAACATTTCTCTATCCTAAAATTTGGCAAAACATTATGTCTCTCCATTTTTTCTTTTTCTTTTTTAAATGGTACAAAATGTTGGCAAAAGTTTCATTATGTTAGAGAATCAAAGTCTAGAACACATGTCAAAGAAGCTGCCAATATTTATTGCTAAACTTTCATTTCTATTTACCCAAATGAATTTTGAAAAATAATAATAATAATAATAATTTGGCACTCCAGTGCTGAACCTGAAAATGTACCATAATATTGTTTTTACACTTACACAAAGGAAGTGGGAAAAAAAAAAATCATTTACTTTTTTCTTTTTTTCCATATTAATTTCTTTTAATTTTTCTGACCCATTTGCTTCTTTTATGCCTCCACTACCACTTGGTTTTTCTTTCTTTGGGTTTTTTTTTAAGCTTTGGTTCACAATTGCTTTGGTTGGTTCTTGTTTGATTGTATTTTATTGTATTTTATTTTTGTTTGGTTGGGGCATTTTTATAATGCAAAGTAAAAAAAAGCGATAATATATAAAACAACAAATTGTGAAGAAAGAGAATAGAATAGTACCCAAAGAGTGGGGGGCTGTTTTTGAAATAAGTGAAGTGAGGCAAAAACAAAGGGCCACTCATTTAGGGAAGAAACATCCTATATATGGAGGAAATTTGCCAATTTTGCTAGAAAAGATATCTTTGACATGTGAAAAAGGTAGCTTGAGGGTTTTCATATTTTTGGGATGAAACAATTTCAGTTATTAGTACAATATACATGCACATATGTTTATAATTTGATCCAAAATTGGACATCATGCCATCTCACATGCGCAACAATAAAAAGTGGCACAAATGTGAACATCAATTGAATCTCAAGCCTCATACTTTGGATCATAGAGCCAATAGTCCATTAAACGTATTATATACTTGTACACATTTTATGCACAACTTTGATGAATTTTAAATTGGATTCATCCACCTAGGATATATTAGATTTATTTAGATTTATTTCATGCATTTAATGGGTGAAACATATTAGATGACATTTAGTATCACAAAAAACATTCATCCATACCTAAAGACACAAAATTTTAAGAAATTATGTGGGACACATTCTATTAATGAAAATTTGTCAAAAATGTTTTAAACTTTTTATATTGTATAAAGTGTGTTAATGAATAAACTTGCAATTGAAAATATATATTTCAAAATGTTTCTTTCTTTTCCTTAGGTCAAATAGACTAGCGGTGTTAGAACATTGAGAACATTATGCACAATTACAATAAAGAATTGAAAGTCAGTTTTCTAAGGTCATAATGGTTCACTAGCTCTAGTCTTTCTCTTGTTTGGTGATAGAACATTATAGTACAAATTGTTGTAAACCCGGTTGAAGTGTGTGTAACATCTTTTTTTCACTTTCTTTTTGCTTGAATATCATGGATCATCTTCTTCATAATTTTCATATGATATCAAAGAATGAAATCCTTTCACTTGATAATTAAAAAGTGGTTACATAAAATAATGCAAGAGGTCAATAAAAGATTGAATTCAAATGAAAATTATAAACAACTCACCAAAGTTGACATTCTTAAATGAAATTGATTTCATAACTACACATAATTGATATCACATAAAACCATAATGGCACATCATAATTTATAAGGTGTTTCATATGGGTCATAGTCCTAAATTTGAAGGCACTTCCTTCCATATTCAAAAGCATAGAAGGACAATGTTATTCAAAACATTAAAACTTTGATCCATAATAAATGGAATTGAAGTAAAGCTTATTGCATTTACAATAGTGCCATAAATAGTTCTCAATGCACAAGCATTGCCTACCATAGGAGCTAAGGGGTACTATTGATTGGGAGGAAAGCAATAATCTAAGGTTTAAAATTATTAATAATTGTTTAAATGATTTTATAATGTCACATGTGTAATCATGTGCAATGTCAAATAAACATTGTGTGGAAAGAGCTAATGCAAATATTTGAATCACAAGATTCAAGATGTTGTGACAAGAATCTAACATAAGGACAAATTACATAAAAATGAAAGAAAATGAAAATGTAACAAAGAACATTCAAATCGTCTAGAGATAAAGATAATTCTTTTAAATTGGAACACCTAACAAATAAAGCTCTTGGAATGCATTCAAATCGCCAATAGATAAAGGAATTTCTTCCAAGTTCGAACATCTTGACAAATCGAACTCTTGGAGTGCATTCAAATCGTCAATAGATGAAAATAGTTCTTTCAAATTGAAACACCTAACAAATAAAACTCTTGGAATGCATTCAAATCACCAATAGATGAAGGAATTGCTTCCAAGTTTGAACATCTTGACAAATCAAGCTTTTGGAGTGCATTCAGATCATCGATAGATGAAGGAATTTCTTCCAAGTTTGAACATCTTGACAAATCAAGTTCTTAGAGTGCATTCAAGTCGTCAATAAATGAAGGAATTTCTTCCAAGTTTGAACATCTTGACAAATCAAGCTCTTGGAGTACATTCAAATCGCTAATAGATGAAGGTAATTCTTTCAAGTTCCAACACCTTGACAAATCAAGCTTTTGGAATGTATTCAAATGGCGAATAGATGAAGATAATTTTTCCAAGTTGTAACACTGTCATAAAGAAAGCCTTTGGACTGCATTCAATTGACCAATAAATGAAAATAGTCTTTTCAAATTAGAACAATTTAACAAATAAAGCCCTTGGAATGCATTCAATTAACCAATAGATGAAAGTAGTCTTTTCAAGTTCGAACACCCTAACAAATAAAGTTCTTAGAGTGCATTCAATTAACCAATAGATGAAAATATTTTTTTCAAGTTGGAACACCTTGACAAATCAAGTTCTTGGAATGCATTCAATTGGCCAATAGATGAAGTTATTTCTTCCAAGTTGGAACACCTTGACAAATCAAGCTCTTGGAGTGCATTCAAATGGCAAATAGATGAAGATAGTTCTTCCAAGTTGGAACACCCTTGTAAATAAAGCCCTTGGAGTGCATTCAATTGGCCAATATATATAGGTAGTTCTTTCAAATTGGAACACCCTAACAAATAAAACCCTTGGAGTGCATTCAATTTGCTAATAGATGAAGGTAGTTTTTCCAAGTTGGAACACCCTCGCAAATAAAACCCTTAGAATGCATTCAATTCGCCAATAGATAAAGGTAATTCTTTCAAATTGGAACACTTTGACAAATCAAGCTCTTGGAGTGCATTTAATTGGCCAATAGATGAAGGTAGTTTTTTCAAATTAGAACACCGTGATAAATTAAACTTTTGGAATGCATTCAAATCGCTAATAGATGAAGGTAGTTCTTTCAAGTTGGAACATCGTGACAAATTAAACGATGGCCAAATAGATGAAAGTAGTTCTTCCAAGTTAGAACACCCTAACAAATCAAGTTATTGGAGTGCATTCAATTGGCCAATACATGAAGGTAGTTCTTTCAACTTGAAACACCTTGACAAATCAAGCTTTTGGAGTGCATTCAATTGGCAAATAGATGAAGATAATTCTTTCAAGTTGGAATACCCTGATAAATCAAGCTCTTGGAATGCATTCAATTGGCCAATAGATGAAAGTATTTTTCCAAACTTTGGCATTGTGCCAAATCAAGTACTTGTAATTGTAAACAATAAAATAAATTATTTGGCAACTTTTGAATCATGCATTTTTTGAAGGACAACCACTTAAAATTATTCAAATTTCGCCCTTGGATGCAATTTTGCACAATAGTTGGTGAAGCTTTTGTTAGGTCAACTAACCTAAGGTTGCGAAATCCATTTGAATCGATTTGGGACAACATAGGCAAATTGACACATTTTTCAATGAAATGCTTTCTAAATTTTCCACCACCTATCACATGAAATGAAAACAAAGGGATTATCAATATAAAATAACATTTCATCCTAATGCCAAATTTTATTTTAAAAACATGTATTTATAAAATCAATATTTAAAACTAAAACATTTGGTTTCGAAGATCAAAGAAATCATAGGAAATTGAAATAAAATTTGAAATAGTATGATGACAACCTCATCATTTACTAAAAAATAATTTGATTGATTTGATTTCCATATAGATCGATTCATAATTGGTAATTCCATTACAATATTTTGACCAATGTCTTGTAATTGTTCATGTATGTATAAGATTCCACCTTTTATCCATTGGATTAAATATCTATGTTGTAAGTTTTGTAATCCAAATTTTGGGTGTAAATAATCTCCACTCCACGCTCAACAAATTATTCTTATTTTCAAACCACCCAAAAAACAAATAATATCCAAAAACATGTTTTCATGTTTCTTATCCAAATGGTCATAAAAAATCCTCAATTTACACCAAAGCTCTTCATTATCATTGGCCTCGGTGAAACTTTGTCCACTTTTCAAAGTGTTCAATGCACCTTCCCACACTACTAGAAATTATGTCTTTTGCAACCAGTCACTATGCAACTGGCATGCAACTAGTTGTCATTTGCAATTATCTTGGTGATGTTTGCAACTATAAATTTGGTATTGTATAATTTTTCAGCCATATGGTTGTGTGTGCAACTAACGTGCAACTAAATGTGTACAACATGGACACATGTCATAAAAATAATGGTCTAAACTTATACATACTTAAATTATTATACTTAATATATCTACATAAGCTATGTATTATAATATTATGTGCCTTTAGTATTAAGGTTAACCCCATGCTAATTTAGGCGAACTTAAACTAACCTAGGTTAAAATAATCGCAATTAAATTAACTTAGGCTAAATAAACAAAAAAGTTAAAGTAACCATGGCTAAATTAAATTAGGCTAAAATTAACCATGCTTAATTTTATTAGGCTAAATTATTTATGGCTAAATTAAATTATGTTAAAACTAACCATGGTTAAATTAATTAGGCTAAACCAAGTATGGTTAAATTAAATTAGGCCAAAATAATTATGGTTAAATTAAGTTAGGTTAAATTATTTATGGCTAAAATAAATAAAAATATATTAATGATGGCTAAACTAAATATGGCTAAATTAAATTAGGATAAATTATTTATGGCTAATTTAAATCAGAATATATTAATTATGGCTAAAATAAATTAAGCTAAATTAATTTAACATGAAATAAACATGGCTAAATTAAATTAGGCTAAACTAATTATGGCTAAATTAAAATAGGTTAAAATATTTATGGCTAAATTAAATTAGGCTAAAACCAACAATGGATAAATTAAGTTAGGCTAAATTAATTATGGCTAAAAAAAATTATGTTAAACTAAACCATGGTTTAAATATATATTGCAAGTTATTTGTCAAATATATTTAAATATTTTTTTTGGCATTTTTTGGCAAGTAAAACTTTTTCATTTAATTTTATTTGAAATATTTTTCAGAAAATGTAAATTTTTGATTAAACAAAAAATTATTTAGAATCCATTAATATGATAATATTAAATTTATTATAAATGTTCATAATTATCAATTAAATGTCTATTATAATTATAATGATAATCAATTATATATATATTCAATAGGTATTATATACATAAATTTTATTATTTATGTATATTAATGTAAATAGGCTACACAAATTAACCTACAAGTACAAAAACATCTTAAGTTAATTACTAGTTTAAGCTAGATAATAATGTTAAAATCATATTTTCATTTAGTAATTATAGTTATTAAAAAAAATCCTACAATCATGTTTGAAGTGCAAAAGACAAGGAGTAATGAAAAATTAACTAGAAGAAAAACATGAAAAATAAGAAAAATAAGTTTTTTTTCCAAGTTACAAAACGTGTTTTTTTCTTTTCTTTGGACCCTTCCTACTTTCAAACCTCATAACTTTCTTATTTCTTATTCATTTTAAACGATTTAAAGTGCTATAGGAGCGCCAATTGAAGTTCTACAAATCATATTATAACTTTAATAGCAAAAAAACCAATATAAAAGGAAATTTATGGGTGTTTAAGAATCGGCCTTTGTAGTGTTCAATGGTTTTTTTGAATTTCTGACCCCCTTTACTTTGGGGGATCATAACTTTTTCATTTTTAATCCATTTTCAACGATTCTTATTGTGTTAGATGTGCCAAGAGGAGGGCTTCAACTTTTGTTAGGACACTAAAATCAACAGAACCCTTCCCTGGCTGCTGTACTCTAATACATTAGTTGCATACGATGTGCAACTAAGTTGGTTCTTGAGGTTTGCAATGGAATTTTTTATCCCATATCCTTTGGCTTCCAATTCTATTTGGCTCAGTATATAAGTAGGAGCAATAACTATGTTGTAACGAAACATCAAATGCCATTGGGGATGAGTGAATTAAAAAAGTTTGCCCTTTATGAAATAGTTAATCTTAAAAATAAAATCGGATTATTCTAATCTTACTTATATAGCCTAAATCGAGTTATGTTCAACCTACTTACATACGTAAGTAAGCCTAATAATAACCTAACTAACTAGGCAACACGTGTCAACATCTTATTAGCCATAAACTGGACAATTTAGATATTACTATTCAATATTAAAAAATAGATGGGCCTTAATTTCCACATGTCACCATATAATTGGTGTTTTAAAATGGACACGTGTCAATTGGTCAATGAACGTACCATGGTGTGCCACGTGTCATCATCTTAGTGGCATAAATTTTAATGCCACGTGAGATTAATCCAATGAATTTTTAATTTTGAAAACAAAAAATTAATTAATTAGTGACACATGTCCACAAGCTAGTTGTCCAATTTTAAAACATGTGTCATATTTTTATTAGTTGCATTGTAGTTGCAAGAGAGTTGCACATAAGGTGTAACTACATTTGGATTAATATGTATGGATGAGCATGTATATTAACATCGTATATACATGTTGCATACGTAATGTTGCATGCAACTGAATGTCGTGTGCAATTTGTCTTATGCAACTACACAAATTTGCAGTT
>Ga0209208_10002359_pt1 | contig 27033 bp, 21 predicted proteins | sample S1TSphfallax_3_FD_187694 | JGI IMG/M metagenome (GOLD analysis project Ga0209208, IMG submission 187694) | Host-associated microbial communities from peat moss isolated from Minnesota, USA - S1T2_Fd - Sphagnum fallax MG (SPAdes) (version 2) | ecosystem: Host-associated > Plants > Peat moss >...
TCGTGTTTGTTGTTGTTGTTGTTGTTGGTGTTTGTTGGTGTGGTTTTGTTGCTTGTTTGTTTGTCTGTCTGTCTCTGTACAGATGGTAGTGTTGTGATTGTTCTGCGATTGTTTTACCCTCTTGTGGGTACTTGAAGGTTTTGACGCGGGAAGGGGAGCTGGTTGTCCCGGGTGTGTTCGTAAATAGAAAATTTTACATTTTGACGGTTGCTGCAGGAAGAGCAACAGTAGTAGGTAGTACGCGGCAGCAAGCTGTTTGGAGATCTAGGGCCTTGATACTGTTTTCCTTTCTTAGACTGGAGCTTCACAGCAGTCACCAGGAGCAGCACCAGCAGCAGATTTGTTGTGTGGCAGTGGCAGGTACAACTCCCTATTGTCATGCTTTCCATAAAAATGAAGAAGTAGAAGAAGAAGTCAAAGGCAGATCTAGCTAACTCCACAGATTGTTGTAGTACTCATGAGATTTGCCTCCTGCATCTAGTCTCCGGTGCTTAGTTAGATCTCCATCTACACCTTGCACATGAGAAACCCATCTGAGTGATGCGATGGTTTTCCGAAGATGGGTTCTTATCCCTGAAGTTTTCATGTTCATGGATCCCTTCCATCCATGAAGCGACCTATTGTAACCCATGTGCAGTGAACGTCAGAGAGATGGCAAGCTTTTGTCGATCACTTGTACTGACATTGTCTGGATCCAGAAGAGAGATTAGCACTAGTTGATAGATCATGGATTTGCAATCTGGCAATCTCGACAAGGATCTTCACAGAGATCTCTTTGATCTCTCAAGAAGCTGCTGCAGCTGAAGGAATCCAAGTATAAAGTAGTAGTTTGATGCACAGATTTGGTGTTTTTTTTCCTTTTTTTCTTGTCAATGTGTTGTTGCTCCTGTGCAGATCATGTGCATTACTAGTCTTTGCTGTCATATTAGTGATTCTGGACTGGCCTTGTGCGGAGAAGGATTTCTCCATTAGAAACAACCTGGATGCTCAGGTGGTATAGAAGGCACACAGTACTGGTGGATTCTAAGGAGAGATGGGGGTGGATAGATGGGCATGCCTGGCTTCAGGTATGGCCATTCAGGTACAAGCTCAGGCCACCACGAATATGCAGCTGTTCATGAAAGCTTTGATTTGATAAGCATCTTCTTCTGCATGCTCAATGGACTTGCATATCTAGTATTTGATCGAGAATTGTTTTTGGAATCAATGTATTGCAAGATCCTCATGGTTGGATCGTGTTTCAATCTCTTATTTATTAGCATGTGGTTTTGTAGAAATATGATCACAGATTTCTGTTCCAGGAGAATCAAGAGTCAAATCTTTGATGTGTAGTTTAGTTGGCAATTGCAACAAAAAAATGGATTGAGGGAGGGATTTGTGGTTTTGTTGCAGGCATGTGCGGGTCTCACTTACACCTTTGCAGTGTACAGTGAACATCTGAAGGAGGTGCTTAACTTCACACAAGAACAAGTAGATGGCATTGGTGCTGCAAAGGATTTTGGTTCATGTTTTGGAGCGATTGGAGGAATTCTTTACAATTTGTATCCACCATTTGTTACTGTCTCTATAGGTGCCCTTCTTCATTTCAGTGGCTACATCACTGTGAGTTCCATTTTTTTCTTCCAAGGCTTTGTGAAAATGTGATATTTGACACCCAACATTATCTTGAGCACTCAGAACATTTTTCATGCAATTTCAGTGCCTGTTTTGCTTGTACAGTTATTATTCACTTGGTGCATTTGCAATTAAATTTTTTCCAGTCCAAATCTGAAAATGGCTTCATGTGTTGGGGTCTGCCTGCAGCTGTGGATGACCATAACAAGACAAATTTTGCCACCATATTGGCTGGTAAGTTTGTTCTTCTTGTGTACCCAAAGGATTCTGGAAGGCTAAGATACAATTGTACATTTTGAGATGTGCTCTTTGTTTGGAAAAACCTTTTCACAGTCCTCTTTCTCAACCCATTATTCCTATTTTGCAATCTTCATAAGTGTCCCAATTTGCTTTGTTTTAGTTTGGCATTGCTCAAAGGGTTGCAACCCGCACTACATACATGTGGGACCAGAGATGGGTTCTGAAGACGGGAGACTGACAAGTTTTGTGTGGGACGGGAAGAGTAGCTATGCCTTGCAATTGGAGTTGGTATGGGAGGTGACAGTTGGATGGATACTGCTGCCCTTTTCACAAAGTATGTTGCTTTTCTCTCTGCTTTTGATTTTTTTGTTGGCTATAATTTGCTGCATCTCAAGGTAGAGATGTCTGCAAGCTGTTGTACTGAAAAGATGGTTTTTTTTTTTTTTTCGTTGGGTCTGCATAGCCTGCAGAACTTTCAGGAGAGCCCAGGAACAGTAACAGGTGTATTGAAAGCTGAAGCTGGGCTAAGTGGTGCCATTTTTGTCACGGTATGCTGCCATCCATCCACTCCTGGATTATGGTGGTTTTCATATGTTTTTCTCGAAGCTGAAGGGTCTCTAAATCAGTGATTTTATCAGAGGTTCTGTGAACTAGCAGATGGTTTAGTTTCTCAGCCATCTTGTATCAGAGCTTGTATCAATTCTTGTGCAACCAATTCTTTGTTCCTGACACAAGTGTTTGCAATTAGTGGGTGCCAGATATATAAAGCTTTTTTGAAGCCGAATGTCAACAAGTTTGTGTTGTTAGTAGCAACAACACCACCTGTTGTTAGTCTAGCAGTAGTGCCATTTATTCGGCGATTTCCTTCAGATGGTTTAGATGGGAGCCAATCAAGCGTGAAGCAGAGGTTCCATTTCACTTACGTGAGTACTTACAAAAGCCCTTGTTTCACAAAATTTCATGAATCATTCATTTACACATTCAACAATACTTAACATTTACTGAGTTTCTGTAACACCAATTGCATGTGCAGGGGGCATTCCTACTGCTGGTTTTTTTCCTTCTGGTGACTGTCATTGTGCAAGTACATCCCTCATTCCATCCTGCAGATTCATGATTTTCCAATTCAAGTGAGCTTGTGGGCAATCTGCAATGGTGCACACAAAAGACAAAATGATAGAATCCGTCTTTTTGAGCATGACTAGTTTAAGAGATGTACATTTGATTTGAACTTTGTGAAGAATACATAAAATTTGTTTGTCACAAGTAAGTCAATGTTGATGAGATTTGCATAAAGAGTACCCAAAAGCTTTCATCATGCTAAATTTGAATGGTAGCATTTGCAGGTGCGGATTTGGGAGTTATACACTTGAATTTTAGAAAGGCTAACTGCAAGATCTCTCAACTTCTTTACATGTACAAAAGTATGGTTGTGCAGTCTTATGACACCAGTGCTATATGCCTGAGTTATGAAGTCTTTGGGTGGCTGCAGGCAGTTGTGGATGATGAATTGTCATCATCAATTCTGGTAGCCTTTGCCATCATTATGTTTTCTCTAATGGTTTTCACATTTCTTGTCCCGGTATGCTCTTTGAGTTCTAACCCCTCTTCTTCCTTTCTGTTTCTTCATAATCTAATCTTGAATCACAAGGTTTGCATTCAGTTTTGAACTTCTCAAACGGAATGTGCTGCTAATCAAATAGAATTTCTAGAAAGTAGCTCAGTGGAGTCCCTGAAGTTCTTTAGGCATGTGAACAGCTTCATGGTAAGGCTTTGATTGTTTTTGTAGCAATGCAAGATACAATCCATGCTAATGCAAAATTGTGCAGTTGTGCACATTTCTACAGCAGTTATTCTTATACTAAAGTTTTGCAATTGCAGGTTCTTTACAGACCCCTCAGTATATTTGAATACTTCCTTAACTATCAAAGGCTGCCAAAGCAAGAGACCGAGGTGGCCTATTTGTCTCCTTCCAAGAGTGAAGAGAATGCTTGTAACTGTTCCACAGTTGCACTAGCCAGAATTGAATCTGAAGACTCTGAGAGTGCACTTGGCTCAAATGGAATTGTGACTGCAAACTTGCAGGCTGTTGAGGGTACTAAATGCCTAACCTGTAACTTGTCTTGAATGGGTCTAGAGTTTAAACACTGAATTCTCAGGTTCATCTTCTGGACTCTTGTGAGATTTGGGCTGTGGAGTAATTGAGCCCATTTTTCCCTCTAGCTTTTCCAGAAATTGTAAGTGCTTGATTCATATATAGCAAGAAACAATTGAGGGAATCAGAGGATGCAAATAGGTCAAGTGGTCATGTACCCAAGTACTTAATTGTCTTCGAAGATTTATAGGCAGTGGTGGGTTTGTGTTACCAGTCCAAACTGCTTTTTTGTGTGAATTGGGTGTAAGATTTATGTGGGTTAGGCTGAAGTATTACATTACATGTGGCTATGGCGGGGCAGAGATTGTCAAGGTAAGAGAGGATGCAAATCAACCTCTCAAGGAAGACTTTGAGAAGAGTTTTGAAGATGATGCACTCGGGCATTTGGTTGTGGAGAAACAGGAGGATAGAATTCAGCTCAGTATGCAGGAATATCCCAACTTTTCTTTGTGGGATGCAATCCGGGGTCTCGATTTCTGGTACCCAACCTCCTCTGATCCAATGAAACAACATTTCCAAAAAGTGATTTTAAAGGGAAAATGAGCTTTGGTAGTTTTTATTAGGTCTCTCACCTAGACAAGGTCAAGACATGCTTTTGAATCACAAGGCATCATGCTCTTGTGAATGTTTCAATCCTTTCATGGGATCTGAGGAGCACTGAAGCTCTCATTACTTGTGACTGTTGTCTCCAGTCTCTGGTCCCAATGATGGGATTTTGGTTTCTCATTCAGAATATGGATGCAGGGTTCTCTCATTCCTCATGATGACTGGACCAGGTTCTGGGTTGGCCGTTATCAACAATTTGTCTCAGGTATGTCAATGTATACTTAATCCTTTCATTCAGCAAGGAGGTTTCACGGCACCACAAGTTTGCCCCAAAATGAACCAAAACTCAGCATTTTTCTTCCAATGTTTCAAGCATGCCTAGAAATTGTTCCAAGTCCCGGTTATTGCAAAACTGCATGTTTCCTTCCTTAAATTATCAAGCATTTTCATGAAGGACAGTAACAATTGTATTCAGCTTTATTGTGCTTGGCACTCTCTTCTTGTTGTTTTCCTGACAATTTGTTGGATATATGGGTAGATGGGCAAGGCACTGGATGCTGATAAAGTTGACCTATACGTGGACCTTTTCAGTATCTGGAGCTGCATGGGCCGCGTTATAGCTGGGTATAAATCTGCTAACAACTGTGCATAGTTTCTATCCAGATAATAGAATAATCTCAAAAGCAAAACTAATCGAGACTTTAGACTCAAAAACAATCTGAGCTTCAGGCTCTCACACTTATATATATTATTTTGTTACCTCTTTGATTGAGCAGCAAACTTCTTTAACAAGTGGATGGAATGGTGTTTGTGGATACAATTGAGTATGCATCCAGAGAGGAATTTGAACCCAATCTTACCACTTTGTAAAGCAGACCTGCACCCTGTTTTCTGTGAAGCTGAGACAGTGTGAGGGAATGGTTGTTGCAGATATGGTTCAGATGTGATGCTAAGAAGAGGAATCCCAAGGCCTGTTTGTCTTGCTGCTGCTTATTTGAGCTTAATGGCTGGCTGTCTACTCCTTGCAACCGGATGTAAGTCTCGCTAAATTGACTATCAACCTTTTCATAGGTCTATTCTCTGCATCACCACACCTCCAAATATGCAAATTCTTTTGATACACTTATAAGAAAGAGGTTGTTCCATCTTCATTGTGCTTCTTGCATGGCCTAACTTGCCATGAAATCTGACTGTTTTGGTGTGGGGTCAAGCAGCTATAGAGATCCTGTATGTTGGATCTGCACTAGTGGGACTTGCATATGGGGCTTTCTGGAGCCTCTTTCCATGTATCATATCTGAGGTTTTTGGTTTCAAACAATTTGCTGCTATTTACAAGACCATTGTGTAAGCACCTTTTTTTTTTCTTTTTTCCCCTCGCTTTCTTTCCAAACATGTCTCAAAGAATGTTTACTCCACCACCAATCAAAGTGCTAATGGAATTTCCTTTTTGGTTTCTCACTAAATTGAAATTGACTTTTCGCAATTACATACAGAGCGGGAATGCCTAGGATTTATTATGCTACCTAAGTTTTATGATGTTGTTGGCAGTGCCACAGGTCCAATAGGAGCATATCTCCTATCTGCCAAATTGGTTGGGTATCTTTATGACCGGGAAGTGCTTTACTACCACAAGAAGTTCCCAGATATGGTATGGAACGATGATGATGAGAACACTTGCTATGGACAACGCTGCTTTGGGTTCTCTCTACTACTATTAGCTTTGGTCTGCTTGAGTGGTGCCACTGTGTGTTTATTAGTTTTGACCATGAGGACAAGGCGATTGTATCAAAGACTGCAGTTGAAGTAAAAATTCTCAGCAAAATCTCCTTTGTAGAAGACATAATTTTTTGCAAATGTTGCAACCCAGCACATCTCATTGTGTATCTGATACAAACTCTTCTATGATGTGAGATTTTGCTTAAAAGTTTTGTGCAGCTTGGATGGATGGCAAGGAGAGATGTCTTACATCCTGGAGAAAATTTTAGGGACTGACCCTATTTTGCCATGTACAGACAAAATTGTCTTTGAAATTTACAGATGGGAAGGAGTGTTTTGCTGCTGACCACTCTACAGAACTACTCACAAGCACTAAATCTCCCAACCCAGAAAAAACTACTGTCTTATAGTGTTCCTAGTATGTAAGAATATCCTCTCTCCATTTTCATACAAGATTTACTCTAAGGTTTCAAAAGGACACTTTGCAAGTCCCCCATTGCTGACACTTCACGTGCTCCCACATCACTATGCTAATGCTACTGAGGGGATCAATTAGTAGCATTTGCCCTAAAGACACAGGACTGATCAAAAACAGATGTACACCCACTATGATTCCTTTTTATGGCTTCTGTTGTTTTGCTGCTGCCATTGCATCGTTGCAATGTGCCACAAACCAGTATGCCTCTCAGAAACCTGGTGCAAAGTGCTCCAGGTCAGGGTGAACTCCTGGAGGAGGTGGAGCCCCTCTGCACATGCAAAGCATCAAACAAGACAAACTCTGTTCTCAGTGTCCATTGAATCTAGTACATCACTTTTGTACAACTTGCTGCAATTGCCATGGGTACTTACTGGTTCCCTCATCTTCCCTCTTTTAAATATGTGAAGCAGCTCACTACATTGATGCCTGAGTCAGAGCTGATACGACACACAGTGCTAATAAGGAGGTTGAACCAGCTCACCTTGCAAAGCGATTCTGTTCAAAACCTGGTACACCTGGGGGTCCATATGGCTCAAATCTAGCACCTGGCACCATACCTCTGCAAGAACAAAAGGCAAAATGATAACAAATACAGGATCAAAAAGGTGTTACCTCACAAAGAACTGCCCTAGGGTTCAGGGTCAAGGAAGCTGATTAAAACCAGGTACATGACCCCACTGAGCAGAGTTCCATCATTTCTGCACATCCATTTGACAAGGAGGTTTTGGTTTCCTCTCATGACAAGACGGTTCTGGTTTCCAGAAAGTGTTTTCATGAAAGCATTATCTTCAGAGTAGTCTAAAACCATCTATAAGTAAGCTCAAAAGCTTCCAGCCCACCTCTTACTGTGGAACCATCCAGAAACATGTTTGGCAAGCTAAGATGAACCCCTACATCTCACAGATAAGAAAAACTTCTCCTATAGGAAGAGAAGCACAATTTTTCTTTCCTGAGGACTCCACCATGTCAAAAAATGAAGACATACAACTCAACAGACAGAATATATCTGACAGTATAGAGAAGTTAAATGAGAGTGAGGGAAGTTGTTTGATGTTGAGAAAATAAGAGGCCTGATGGACCCAACAAAGACAATGCAGGGTAAGACATAGAAGACTCCAGCTGAGCTGGAATACATAGAACGATGAAGCCCACCTTATGATACAGGGGATGATATTTTAACATACAAATAAGGAAAGGGAGATTCCAACCAAAGAGAGGACAAGGGGGCAGATTGAAGGACCCAGGTGACCTACATTCCACCAGTGTCAGGAACTCCAACTCCTGGTTCCAGACCACCCATGCGACCCCACCGTGCATCATTTGGTCCTGCAACAGAAAAATAGACCACATCAACTTCCCTCACTCTTGGCTCCTAACAAGGAAAAATTGTCTGGAACTGCCATCCTTGTCAAGACACATTGGAGAAACCCAGAAGACATTCAACAAATAAACATCCCTACAGGCTAGCAACTGTATTCTTGCAAATCTGTCATTTCTGCAAATCAAAATTGAAAGCTGGAAACAATAGCTACAAGACAGCCAAAATAAATCCACTGACTACACAAGACTAATAATATCGACATCCTAAGACAATATAGACACAACAATAGCAGCAAGAAGTACTGCAGAACATAACTAGGCTCCTGGATCATTGAGAGGGGAATACTTGGTTCAAGCTAGACAACTCCAGAACACACAGCAATGGCAACTTGGCCAGAGTTACAGAAGGTAATGACAAGTCACCCATATGTGCAAATGCAGCCAGATTTCATACATTAGAATAAAAGTCATAGAATAATATACACACCTAGAAGCATCCCATCATATCCCAATTCAAACCTGCAAAAACAGTAAGTAAAGGAGTTCTGTCAGTAGCAGACCACCTATTAACTAGCTTCACACAAAAAGTTCTTCCCAATTGAGCTGTTTCTGAAATAGCCATGAATAAAAACAATAGAAAGTTGCATTTAAAATTAACAGAATGGTCTTAATAATAAACATCCAGTTCACAGCCTAAGAGTCAATGAAAAGAAATCAGATCTGCAGGAATATAGAATCTCTCATGCATCTCTAATGAAATAACCAACAGTTCCGGACCCTAATACAGAAAAAAAAGAAGAGGAGAAGGGGTGGGTCTTTAATTTGTAGAACTCACTAGATTGAAGGTGACATGGCAAGACAGAAAGAGTAAGAACCTTGGATCAAAAATTCCAGGACCAGGTGATGGATAAAGATCACTGCTTCCATATGCAGGCACATGAGGATATACAATCCTGCCACAGACAAACCCAAACAACAATTGACAAATGTCTAGAACCCTGTTCTGAGATATTTACCTGGTACAATAAGCCCTTTGTGGTGAGCAACATACTGAAGCACTTTCAGCCTCAGGTATATGCTAACAATTCTCTGTCCAATCCTGGTTGACCTTTGAACTACAGAATATCACAGTCATTCTTCCTTAGTTACTATGTTCACCTACAAGGCCCAAAGAAATCTTACAATATGTTCACAAAGTCCATGTGACCAGGGACTCCAGATTTGTTTGTGAAGAATTTTATCACATGGATGCTGTTGGACTTTCACTACACTCACTATCTGGCTGTCAGAAAAAGAAACTTATTTCAAGTTCACCCCCCACGAAGGTCTTCAGGCAGCTATACAGTACCACTGTTGTAGTCTCTTTTCAATCCAACCACCACATCGTGATGACAGGAAGGTTTCACAGATCCTGTGGTCACACCTCAATAAGAGCTACTGGAATGGACAATTGGAGAAACAGCAGAAGGACAAAAGGTGGCCACCATAACACCCTATCCTTTTGCCTGTGGCCAAAAATAGAGTATTGTACTCATGCGATCATCATAGTAAAGGAGGGATGAAAACACTTAAAATGTAAAGTTTACATACCCAGGAGATGGAAATGGTTGCCGCTCATCAAGAAGAGGATTAACAACCTCTGGTGAGCACCTGTCTCCTAGTCCAACTCTGCCATCGCATCCACAACACAACAAGTTTGAACTATTGCAAGAAACTGTAACTAAGCTTTTAGATAGCACAAGTGAAGTGTACAAAATACAGTCCCACAACATCACTGAAAAGCTAGGCAAGCACAGGGGTGCATCAAGGGCTTTAAGGACCTTTCTTTCCCTTACAATGCAAACACAAACTCAGGATCAAGGCTTACAATTCGACCACAGGAAACCAAGGGAAGTTTTAGAAAGGGACAGTAAGGGAACTGTCCCTTTCTAAAACAACGACAGTTTCAGACAAACCAAGGTCAGAACAATTTGCTCTTTCCAAGGGCTTATTTAAGATATTCCACCTCATAAAAGAACATGACCACCCAAAAGGAAAAATAGAACAGACTACAGTGCAGAAGAAGCAAACCTCTAACATCTCACAGAAAGATCACAAAGCTTCAACCAACAGGAAACACCAACACAATCAGCAAAAAAGGTTGCAAGGAGCATGGAAGAACTGAGCAGGGATACTAAGGTCATATATACAGCTGTCATTGCTGAATCAAACTGACATCTGATATCTTCCTGTGACAAATCCACAGGGATGATGAGGACAACAAAGAAATCCAAGGAGAAATCTTCCAGAGACTAACCTGGTAGGGGTAGCTGTGCTAGGAGTTGGTTTCACAGCAGGTGGAGTAAGCTTTGAAAGGATGGATGAATTGATACGCTCCACCAAGCCTGGCAAATCTGTGTACTGCTCAGCATAGTTGGCTGCATCCCCATCAATAGCATATTCACTTGGCCTGCAAAAGACCAGCACTTGGTCAGATCCATAATCAGAACCAACCCTAAGCTCAGTGAGATCATATGCCTACTGTGAACTGCCGTAACAAAAAGTAATACTTCACAATCCACACTCAAAATGTAGCATAATGGGCTCCTTAGAAGAATGCAGGACAAAAGTGACTACCAAAGCTTCAAGGGCTTGTTACAAAGCTGAGCAAACCAATTCAGCATTGCTTATGTTCTTGAAACTTGAAGCCCAAGGTGTTCCTACTTTTTCAGGAGTTACAATCTAATGATGGTTCTTCTCAATTTGATACATACATGAAGACCATTACTCACAATCAGATAGACCAATTGGCTCCAAAACAATGACTCCTGAGGAAAATTTGGTGGTAAGACAACATATTGTGCCAAGATTGGGAATTTTCTTGTGTCCTTCCTTGACAAAGATCTCTAGAGTTCTCCTTCCAACATATAGGTATATTGACTAGAAAACTTACTTGAGCTCCAAATGTACAGGGTTGTCTACATCAGAAGAGATAGCATCAATCATGAGAGAGTCACCCACAGCCAGACACTTGACAGTTACTGACTTAGAAAGCCCTAACTCATTGTTCCCTGAATAGCAGAATGCGTATGCACCATCCATCTCATCCCATCCATCAACCCCAACTTCTGTTTCTTCTCCAATTCCTGAAACAAATACCAAATGCAACCCATGCAATTTTCTCATCACATGGAGGTACTTCCACTGCACCTGGGCTCTCTATTGCATCAATCACAATAGAACTCCTCAACCAACCAGTCAGAGATTTCTCTGTTTCCGATAGAAAATTACACAGCTGAAAGAAAACGACAACTGGGTGGAAATTTGGCAAAACCTTCAAATTTGGTGAATAAACTGCCAATATCCTGAAGATTGAGATCAAAACGGTTCACCTGGAGAAGAATTTGCATTGGTGCCTGTGGCCACTAATGAGTAGCCAGCTGCAAGGAATGCAGAATGTACTGCGAAAGCCACCCGCTCTGTTGCATTCTTTAGACGAGGCCTAGCAGCCCTAATCACTCCTAAAACTGCACCTGGAGTTGCCATCCTCCTTCTTCTCACTATTCTCTCCTGCTTATGCTCCTCTCTTGCTCATTCCCTGAACCAACATCAAACCTTCACTTAGTTCTTCAATGTCGAATTCCTCATGCACCAAAGATGCTCCCTTCTGCTCATCCATACATCTCCTTTCCAGTTCCTGGTGAAGTGTCTTTCAGTCAATTCAAACAATTTCAATCAGCCTGCAGTTGCTAATTCTGTTTCCCTGTAACATGTTCAGAAAATTTCTGGCATATGACTCTCCTTCTGAAGTTATGCACAAGGAGTCCCTTTACCCATGCAAAAAAAAACTGGCAACTTAAGTAAAACCAATTTTGGATGACTAGCTTCTTCAAAATGTCAACACCTTCTTACAGATAGCTAAGGAAAATTAGCTTCCCCAGGCCTTAGCTTGATGCATAAGAGAACTGATTCACTGAGAAACCCTGACTAAAGCTTCACTGGCTGTTGTTGGTCACATGAGCATGCATCTGGTGGAGTCCAACCATAAAAACTACTTCTTGCCAGCCAGCCACGAGAATATCACTAATTTAGACTTCATGCTTTTCTCTTCAGTCTTCTGCAGGCATAAATGCAACTCTCTAACAAATGCTCAATTCTGAAATGGATAACGATTTTGACTGCATGTTTGGGGTCTCAAGCCCCTTTGCTGTGCACAGGATATCTTCTCAAGCTCCGTAATGTAGTAATCAGTAAGATCACTCTCCAGAGCCCGAAACCCTAAATAGGCATCACCATGCAAAACTATCTACTATGCTCAATTCTGAAATGGATAACGATTTTGACTGCATGCTCGGGGTCTCAAGACCCTTTTCTGTGCACAGGATATCTTCTCAAGCTCCGAAATGTAGTAATCAGTAAGATCACTCTCCAGAGCCTGAAACCCTAAATAGGCATCACCATGCGAAACTATCTACTACGATATTTCGTAATAAGATATTACTCCTACTGCACAGAATGACGCATGCAATAAACTCTTCTGCCAAGCCTCGCGACGTTCCCTTAGAAATTCCTCATCTCAAAGGACCATTACGTTCCATTCTTCAATTCCACATTCTCATCACCCAAAACAAAAATCGTTTTACATACTCACCGAATCCACAAGAAAATTGTAGAAGAAACTCCAAAACGCCGCACCGGCTGATCTGCCCAAGGCGTGGGATGCAACCGGAAACTTGCAAGGCAATCAAACAAGTAACGCTGGACCGCGGAAGAAGATCACCACAAAACGCGAGTGAAAGGAGAAATTTCACAACGAAGGGGAATGCGTGAGACTGTTTCTCTGTGTATTCTGTAAACCCTAATTATGATATCCGCCAGGTGCATTTATAACTAGCTACTTAGGCCCTCACCTGCGAAACGGGTAAGTATTCCCGGGTATAAATATATGTCGCCCGTGGAACTTTGTCTGGGTAAACCACAGGGTAAGTTAAAGATGGGTATAAACTTGACCTATTCAATTACCCAGGCATGGCTACCCATGCTCTCCACAGGGCTACCTAAAATGGGTATATGTCCGCTTTGGTCGGTTATGGGGAATTGCACCACGTAGCCGTGGTTATCATTCCGGTTCTTCAGGATGCATAATCACGGTTCTTAAACAATCAAATAACCGGTCATGCTATATAACCGTGATTCTAAAAATGCAATAACCAATTTTAATGTATAGCTGCAATCCTCAAAACCTCTAAGAACCGGTCAAATAAACTTCTTAAGACTTCTGGTTCTCCGCAGGTTATTTCATGAGAACCGCCCATTCTTGGAGGTTTCTTGAAAAAACCAAAAACTTCAATTTCTTTGCTTTCGAACATTTTCAAACAACCGGAACTGGAGATGTTTAAAAACTTTCAAATAACCGCCCAAGCCTTAATAGGTAAATGTTATTTTGCAAACACTTGTTGGAACATGTTTTCAAAGTTGCCAACATTAATGTTTCCAAAGAGATTTCTTTAAAGCCATTCATATGTTTCAAACTGTTTTTAATTTCTATGACACAAAAAGTTAGTTCCCAATGACACTCTTGTGAAGTTTGCACCGTAAACCCTAAACCCTTTTAAACAAGCTCTGATATGGTCACTCCATGACTCCTTTGTATGTAAACAAAACTTTTCAGTCCAACAATAAGAATAATAATATCTAGTGAAGGGGGGTTTTTATGTGAAGGTAAAGTCCGAGGCAGTGGGCTGGAGGTCTTTTATGCGTAAGGTAAAGCTCCAGCAGACTGTACACCCAGTAAAGCCCTTGGTGGTGGGGTTTACAGGAATTGGGTCATTGCTTGGCTCTGCCTTGCACCAGTTTCAATACCAAGTACATATCTGCCTCATTCCAGCCAGAAATTAAACTTGGATCCAATAGCCAGACCAGGCCAGTATGGACTTTTAAAAAAGAACCTACTACCAGGACCAAGGTGGTATGGTTGAGAGCTCCTTACAATTCTAGCATGAATCATTACAGGAGAGAAGAGTTACTTGAGTGAAGGAGAATAGTTCCAATTGTTCATATTTGTTATCACACCAAGATTACAACTGGGAGTACTGTCATGTTTGCAGCTACACCAATGGAAAGTAAACAGGTGCATTTAATAACTATCAATTGAATCTTTATCCAAAGGCTACACATGATTAATGTCGTTATCTTATTGCTAATACCAGGTTTTTTGCCTAGGATTTGCACCGCAACTATCAAGTAATTGCTTCAGGAATCAAGCAGTTTCAGTGGTGGTTACATCAGAGTAAACAACATCAAGAGTTGGAATAAACTGGAAAACCCACCACCACCACCACCCCAATGCCTTCAAAGGCATAAACCAAATATGACCTGATTGTAAAAGGTTCTTATGAGAATAATGTCCTGCAGCTACCCAGACTTCTCCATGAACTTGAAATCAATAAGAAACAGCACATTTCTGTGCAGGACATCTTTGACCACTCATGCCATCAAAATATAGTGTCATCCAAAGGATGTCACTGCCTCTACAGGTTGTTTTGCCCAATTTGGGTTCAATTTTCAACCATAGTAGAGTGCAAAAGTGTTTCACCAAAAAAATCCAGAGACCATTACATGCAATGACCAACTCTAATGAGAGTTTCTGTGCTCGCTAGGTTACCTGCCATTGTATGAGTTGCAAACAATGTGAATGATATATGAGTTGCCAAAACAATGTGAATTGTGAGCTGCTCCCTCTCCTGCTCATGCACTGGAAATGAGAAAGTGATAGCTGATAAGTTCATGATACTGTCCATCAAAGGCAAGTTTTTTGTTCACAAATCAGTATGCATAGGAAAGGTTAGGAACTCACACTGATTTTCAGCAGATGTTCGCTTGTCATTATAAGTAATGGTCTGAACTTTTTAGTGCGTCCACCACTGCACATCACCATGGATGAAGTCAAACCCAAATTGTGCCTAAAAACCTGCAGGGCAAAATGATATCCAATGTGAGCTTCCCTCCTCCACACATGGGTGTGTAATTAGCTGCAGAAGTCCAATTATAGAACCACTGTACTGAAACAAATATGATATTCATTGTTCTACCAACCATCATGGACAAAAGTAGATTGACCAGCCACTTTCCCTTCTACAAGTGCAGTCCAACCCTCTTCAAGCAGTGCAAGTTTGTAAGCACATGGTGTTTAAATCAGGTATAGGTTTGCATTTAGGAGTTGAAACCTCTCACAAAACCTGAACCTGAACACGTCCAACACCTAAACCTTGACTGACATCACTTCCCACCCCAACAGAAAGAAGAGCATGACCACAACCCACCTCAACTTCTACACCGAAAGCATGTTGACATTAACCTGATCAACAAGTCAAGCTACCATCCAACCTAAGTTCTACAGCACACCTCACACCCATCATAGCATTACATAAACAAAATTAATGCATACCGACTGGTTATCCACTGCTAAGTGTGAATGTGAGTACCTTCACAAGATGACCATGTTGGGGATCTTCTACTGTCTCTAAGGTTAGAGTACTGTGTTCAGCTTAGTTGACTGGATGTGATCAATCTTTGCATAGGCACCAGCATACAACCAATCAATCTCCTCAGGTAAGTTCCCCCATAGCATCTAGCATAAGCTCAGATTTCATAGTCCATAGTTTGTAGTTCAGTCAGCTTCTGTGTCTGTCAGTCTAGCCTCATGTCTCAAAGATGTCCTACCTCCCTACCAGGTTCTCTCTCTACTTTCTCTCAAGTTACACGTGCTCTAAAAGTCCTCAGCAAGCCCCAGCCCTCTGGGTGCATGCATGCCAACAAAATCTAAAGTAGTTAGCAGGCTAGGTGGTTAAAACTCCCTGCAACTGTGCAAAAGTTTTGAAAATCCAGGCCTTTCAAGATTGCTTCTCAAGGTATGATTATGGTTGTCTTGACAAGGAATGGAGGGAAGGCAAGCATTAATTTTGTCGCTCATCTGCTACAAAGTGGAATCTTTCTGGTTTTGAAAAGAAACCAAATATTACCTCTACAGCCTCCTTCATGCTCTGATAACAACATTCTACTTTGATCACAGCCAGCAATCAACAAACAAATTGGCTAATCTATCTGAACAATCAAAGATGACACATCCTCAATCACGCTGATGTGTTCCAAAAATGGGACTTGGATTCAGAATGGATACTAAGGGTAGGGACTGATCTGAAGTCCTGGGATGAGAACAACCATTGTGTGCTTCAGGTACCCCTGACTCTTGAGACCACTCCAACAAAAACACCAACCAATATGCTAAGCGCAGCTATCACATTGAGTCATGCAAGCACTGGTTCTGCTTTCTCCAGCACCACTGCCTCATGCTCTCCAACCTGCATCACCATGACATCCACTTAGCTCAACTAAGGATTGCTTCATAGTCATTTTCACATAAATCAGGCAAACTTGGCAGTTCAAAGGATTCAAAGGATTTCTCCAGCACCACTGCCTCATGCCAACCAGAACAATTAAACAGATTGTAGATTTAAGCATGTTTCAAACATTTATTTGGACAAAGTGAAGTTTGAATCAAATGTCCTTTCATGTCACTGAACACTTTAGACAATCACAAGCTCATACATAAGCAATTTGGGCGCACAGGTCAGCAATCGTATTCCTATCTTCCTGACTTCTTTGCTCATCATAGCCTGTACAGGTTTCAAGACAGGTTGGTTCTGGATCCCATTTAAAACTGGAACATTGGAAACAAGTGGAGCCATCCCTTTTACTAATACAATATCACAGAAGAATTTGGTAATTCAGAATCAGGATTTAAAACTGAATGGACTGTACCTTGGCAGATTTAAAAAGCTCATCTAGGACTTCAGACAACGTTGGATGTGCATGAACAGCAAACTTGATATCCTGCACGCCAACCATAATGAATATTAGTGCACTGCAACTGAACTTCCAAATGCATTTGCTGCACACAATAAAGATAGAAACTGTCCACAGGAAATAGACCATCTTCCAACAAATTTTCTGGTAACAGGAAACAGCCACACATTTACCACCAGTGAGTTTGGTGTCGTCACCTCACCAGATGTGATGACAAGCAATTCTCCCCGTCTTACAAAGAGCAACATGACAATCAATAGACATTGAAATACTTGAAGATGTTAGATATGGTATTGGTTCTTCCCATTAGCTTCATATAAAAGAGAGACAAAAGGTGGCAAGTACAAACCTTGATAGAGGTGCCCATAGCAATAGCATTTGAGGCTTCATGAATGAGATCAGCTGCATGTAGGCCAAGAATGTGGACTCCCAGGATCTCCCCAGTGTCTGCCCGATATATCAACTACAGGATTTGACCACATTCACAGTCACAGTCATGTGCAAATTCTTTCTCCAAGATCAGCATCAAACCAAAAACCTAGTAGTGAGGACTCACGGCCACCCCACAACTGGTTGTAGGTTCAATTCACTAGTAGGTAATACTAAGATGTTACCCATAAAAGCCCAACCCAGCTAAACAGGGGTCACTGGGTAAACTGGACATCCTAAGTCATCACGAACCTGGGGCTACTGAGTCCTTGCACAGATACACATATTGAGTTCTTGTGTTGATGCTGAGCGGCTCAGAAAAACAGAAATTTGATTCATTTGTGCTCATGCATACCTTAGCAATACCTTCACCCTCATTCTCAGCAAGAGCCTTGGTGTTGGCTTTGAAGCTGGTCTTGGCTACAGACACTTCAAAACCCTCCTCAGCTGCCTTTGCTCTTGCTTGTGGCTGCAAACCACAAGTTATTTAGTCCACACAATAGCCACATAGGTTTAAAGACAGAAACAAGACCATCAGTAGAAGCTTGAGTACCTCTGTGAGGCCAACCATACTGATCTCAGGGTGTGTGAAGCAAGCTGCCGGTATGCTGAGATGGTTCAATACATTGTCTCGCTTCATTATCTGCTCTATGACTGGAAATATCACATCAGTAAAACACATTAGCATCCTGAAAGTTGTTGCAGCTTAGAGGACTTAGAAACAGAAATAGGACCCCCCTGTTATGTGATACATATTCAACTCCACCACCACTTGACTAGACAGATGCCTCAGAATGATTCCTCAATCAACTTCATGCATGCTGGAAAGGACTTGAATAAGTGATCAACCTGAAATGCCTTGGGCACTTGCTGCATGAGCAAGCATCATCTTGCCATTGGCATCACCAATGCAAAACAAATTAGGCACCTGTACCCAACATCCTCAAAAGACTTACCTGTTAGGTTCCACTTTCTATGGAAGGTCCTCCACTAAAACAGTATCATAACAGGAGGAGGAATGATCATGAGACAAGGACAAGGAAACTAGGGAGGAAAGAAGTCATCATGGCACCAACCCTACAAGTCTACACAAGCATGTGCTACAGGAAGCTCATGGAACAATATAGGCTTCATTATAGCTCATGACAGACCCAGAGGGAGAACACTGTGTGATAACAGTCATTGGAATGTCTGGTTGTTAAACAACACAGAATAAACTCAAAAGAGGATCATAGAAACCATACCAGATTGCCATCCACATCTAGAACACGCATCCGTTCATCCACAGGAACAAAACCTCTCTGAGTCTCAACCTTGACCTGCATAGACACAAAAATGTCAAGACAAGAAATAATGCCACTGCCTCCAGAAACACAAATTCAGTAACTGTCCTTAAGATCTTTGTTTGAGAGCACTAGAGCAAAGAATTGAGTAGGTGGAGCAAGATACATTCTGAAGCCCCAAGCCCTTTGTGAAAGGAGAACGTCCTGTGGCAATCAAAGCTGCATCCACCTGCATACCAGCACAAATTTGTTCCAGATCTCCTTAACTGTGGCCAAAAGCATCAGCACAACTAGCTGGGAGGAGGGAAAGGAACACTGTACAAGGTCATACATTGGTGATCAAGAAGTGAAAATCAAGAGCTACTGTCAACTAATATCACAATGCTTAGTGTGACCTATCCTGGCCCAATTTTCCATAGCAAGAGGGTCCAAGGAAGGAGCACAAAGGCAATGTGCTAGACATCTCATTGGGGAACTCTCTGCAATAGAGGAACCTCCTCCTCAAGTATGATTAAGTGGCCTTATGAATTTTCCTCCAAAAACCCTTCACAATAGCACTCCTTTGCTACATTTGATCTACCTAGAGGTTAACACTGCAGAAACTCCAGGGCTTTAGTCTGAGCCTCATAGTCATGGAGCTGTATGTGTAGGTTGAGAAATGTTGTCATGTGCTTCTGGAAGGCCTCCTGGTGGGTGTGCCCAAGATAGGATAAAAGTTATACAGTGTGTTCTCAGAACCCAGGGATGGCATTTTGGACTGATGGCAATATTCACCCTGATCCTGCAAAAGTGCCTTTTACGTACTGCAGGATGCCAGCTGTTCAAGCTTTGACAAAGATAGTGCCCAAGAACTGACCTCCAGAACTTCCTTAGGCTCTTTGGTTTTTGTGTCAACCAGCTCAATGGTTACTGGCTTTCCATCTCTTGCTGGAGTAATCTGCATACCACATAGCAAAAAAGCCACCGATTGGTCCTCACTTCAAAAGACTGGACCTTCACAACAACCAATCAGAGAGATCAGAGCTTTCAAAGTCCTGACCTCCATGAGGATAGGGCAGTTGGCTTAGCCTGGTCTATGGTTATCCAAATGACAGTGGAAGCTCTTCATCGCAGCTACAAACAAGAATCCAGAACTTGAGCCCACAGGGTATCTCATACCCTTTGGGAAACAAAAAAACAGAGTACACCTGGCCCAGGAACATAGGCCATACCTTCTTGGCCAAGACACCAACATGATAATCAATTTTTCGGGGCTGGATCAAGATTCTCTGAGCCAGCTTCCCAATTTCAGGGTCAAATCCTGGCATCAAGCCATCAAGAGCCTCTACAAATGTCACCTGCAGAAGAATCCAGTCAGATAGCTGCCACAATCAACCTCCTCAACAACCAGCAACCAAATGAACTGGAAAGATATTAGAGTGAAAGCTATAGATTAGACTAATATTGATCCTTACCTCACTTCCCAGGGCAGTATAGACATCACTGAACTCCAAACCAATGTAACCACTCCCTATGATGGCAATCCAGTCAGGAATCCACTCCAGCTTCAAAGCATGATCACTTGTGAATACTGTCTTTCCTGTAGAAACATTTTTTTCCTCCCAAATTATCTCCAATACAGTAGCAGGTTTGACTTGCTATATTGAAGCTGGTGAAATATGTCAAAGAAGAACGGTTTCTACTTTCTTCCAGGGATAAGGTAGATTATATACTTTCAGTTTTACAGATATAAGACAGGCAGATTGAAGGTTCCGATCACCAATATCCTGGATCTATAGGCCAAGTACCCAGGTCTCTTCCCCAGAAACGATATTCAACAGGCATATGGAGAATGAATGTAACATCAGAGGAGTAGATGATATAGAAATTGCATGATGGGTTCTTGTTGGGAGTTTAGGATTCAAACACTGTCTCTAAGAGTAGTATTTAACCTGTGAGTTTCTCACCAGATAAAGCTGACACTTGATTACAATATATCTTGGTTGAGCATACAAAATTGATGACTTCAGAGTTTGGTGTCTGAAGTGGGTGAAAGATAGAATACCATCAATCTCAATGCCTGGAGGCACAAAAGGAACAGAACCAGTAGCGATGATGATGTTTCGTGCAGTTATAGTCTTGTCAGGATATCCAACTTTCCCATACTTCACCTGCTGAGGGCCCTGGTACCATGCACCACACACCACCCAGCAATTATGCTTCAGCTTCCTTACTTAAATTAAAGGGACCCAGGAACATCAGCAATAAATCCAGAACAATTGGGGTAAAGTCCAGGAACCACCCACATATATTTCTTCATCATGTCAGAAAGACATCTATGAGATTCCAGAGCAAACTCCACAATGACATGTTGAAGGTAACACAACAATGAGTCCAATCATAACCTTATGAGTTTTTGCTCACAAACTGTCAGACCAATGAACCTTCATCATGAATAGCAGTGACAAGCTGCCATGACCCCCTAATGACTTCATCAGCTCCTGACAGTGCATGTAGATAATTATATCTCTCATAAGAATGGAGAACTCTCCATTCTCACAATTTGTGCATGTGGATAAGCATATAATCATCCACCTAAAATTTGGGGCACAGATCTATCTTCATCATGATCAGAAAGACCAAAGACAAGCTGAAAACTCACCACAATGCTACCAAAGCCATTTAAGATGTCAACACCAAGACCCTTCATGGAATTTGTCAGATTGCCACGTATCTTGGTGGCCAGATTGTTCGCATGGTCAGCAACCGCCTGCCTGTTGTAACCAGCAGCTGCAACCTATGAAATACCCACAACAAGATTTAGTGTGTAATTCCATGTAAAAGGCATTGTGCAGCCAAGCCTCTGTGATCTTATTTAATCAAGCACAAGGTGACAAAAACAAAAAGGCACAGAAAACACAGTGGTAGGGCTTCATTGACTACAGACTCTAATTCCTTGGCCCATCCTTACTGCTGGACATTAATCATTTTCTGCCTACCATTTTCTTTGTGTCCCTCTAGAAATTCAACCTGAATCCAGACCTTGGACAATCATACTCACAAAATTTTGCATGGCATAGCCTTTTGCTCATACACACTCACATCAGGCCTTGTCTGACACAGCAAGGACCTCGAAAGGAACTACATCCAGACAGACAGGGAAAGTTTGCACTCCCATACCACTTTGCCATAAAGTTGGAAATACTGACACACAGCACTTTGGGTGAGACTCTCCCTTTCTCAGGAGTGTACAATAGGGCATTTCCATCCCAAGCCAAGTTTGTGGACTATGAAGAGTATCAAGATGTTGGTACTGTACTAGGATTCACTTATGCAGTGATGCACATGAAGGTTGATAAGTCACAAAGGGAGTACCTGGATGCCCAGCGCTTTGAGGTGGTGCTCATCCTGGAGTTCCCGCATGCGACCACTTACAGCCAACAAAGCCTTGGATGGCACACAGCCTCTATTAACACAAGTCCCTCCCACTACATCTCCTTCTATGATTGCAGTTTTCAAACCCTGCCACAAGCAACTCCTCCCTTAGAAATCAGAGTCGTACAGTCTCATTCCCTGTTTAAGAATATTGCAGCTAACTCTCACAAGAGATTCTGCATGATGATTAGGATCTCCTGATGATGTCTTTCCAAAAATGTTTCAACAACTCAGCTACCTAATGTGGAATTCTAATGTTGACTTGAGATTTTTGGCATCAAAAGTTGGTCTTGTATTGGAAACCTAAAACCTAGCCAGCCAGCTCCCACATGTATTGAAATATCTCCATCCATGTGTCAAACAATGTTTCCACTTTCTTTCCATTGTCATTTTGGCCATCTGAATCAATCCCTGCAACCTGCATGTTAGGGTTCTTTCACGCACCTCAGAAGTCAAACCGTCTAAGTTCAGAAACACAGCAATGGCTCATTGGAAACCTTGTTTGGCAAGCGAGGCTAAATCCATCCACTCGTTTCATGTGACCTCATTCTCACCCGATTCTTACATGTATTTGATTGCAGAAAAATTTCTCTATCAGGTATGATACAGAGTTTAATCCAGTAGAGGATTCCCGCAGACAAAATGGTCTCACACACAAGGAAGCCATCCGGGGTAAAGAGATTCAAACAAATGAGAAAGACAAATGCACCTGTTCCACGGCATGAAGCGCGGCCCCATGGCCCCCTACGCCCGCGCCAATAATCACCACATCGTAATCATAAGCCGACGAAACGCCATTGCTAGTACTAGCTTCAACTCTCAAGCACCTATCGTCAACCTGCACATTTTTCCTGGGCGACGACCTGGACACACGTAAAAACCCAACGCTGCTTTTTGATGCCGAGAAACATAGGCTCTGCTGCTTTCTGAGCCCAGCATGAGCAATAAGAGATGGCATCTTGTTATAATGAGATGGAAGCCACAACGTCTTCCCTACCCCTACAGATCCCTGCGTCAAACACTTGGGCACCAACATTGCGTCCATGATGGCTTCCAAAAATCAAAACACACAAAGACGCAAAAGAGCTGAGGAAAAAGCAAGTGCTCCAAGCCCCCCAAAAATTTACAAAAACAAAACGAAAAAGGGAGGAAAACCCTCGAAAATGAGCAGGAAAAAAATTCTGCAGATACGCAGCTGAGAGACAGAGGAGAGCGTGGAGAAAAACACGGGGAAGATAGCAAAGAATGAGAAGAGCAAGCGAAGAAGACACGGGACTTGTGTGTCGCGCAACGCACAACGACAGCGATGGGCTTCGTCCTCGTTCATGTCGCCGTAGCTCTGCGAAGCTAAGCCATATTGTATCGGGTATTTCGCGGGTATAAATTCTGTAACATGCTCCCCGGTTCTATCGACTGAGTCCTCTCGCCCAGTTGGGCTGGTGTGGAATCTGGAATCAGAGGGTTAGGTTTTGGTTTGTAATATACCCTCCGGTTCCTAAACGTCTTCTGGTTCTCAGCAGTGCCGGACGGGTATATACTATATACCAGTGAGATATCAAACTAACAATTCAAACATTCTTCTATTATTTGGCTACTTACTATGAACTAATTTAAACATCTGCCAATGTTTATCAAAATAATTTCAAAATCTAGCAATAAAGTGTAAACCAATATTGGCTGGGTATAGGTTTTTTTTTTTCAAACTTTCAATCCAGTTATGACCAAAAAAAACTTAAGAAAAAACTTAAGAACTTAGACCTTATTTTCCATTCATTTTGTGATTAAAAAAATTTATGCTACTGTAGGTTATCATTTTTCATTTTTTTTAATTTGACTAGTTCTCACAAATTTGATAACAATTGGTTATCCTTGGCCAGTTTTCACAAAGTAGATATCATTATTTTTTTGTGAAAATAGTACAATTTTAATTTGAACTTAAGTATTTTGTTTTATAACATTGACATGGTACCAACAATTGTCATTTTACACATTTAAAGTTTAGAAACTTCATCTCTTTCAAAATCACCTTCAAATTGCTTTAACTATTCTTTTAGATTTCCATCCATTTCAATAAATTCTACTAAATTAGATGGGGATTTACATCCCCTATTCTAAGGTCATTTGACAAATTTTTATTCATAAAAATTAGCTTTTCTAGATTTTCAATTTGCAACTTACATTATCCCAAGACTAGTAAGTATTCCTACTGATAGAAATATTCTTTTTGTTTCAATTTGTGATTAACAATGCTTAGGACCTACCATGCAAGGAAACCAACAATCAAAAACATTGTGTCATGTTATCCCACCATTGAAGAAGACATTTGATGTCTTCAACATCTACTTGGTAACGTTTAAAAATTAGCAACTCCATGTTCATAAGTTCCTCTATTGGTTAGGTTGTACTTGTAATTTGCTCCAAAATACCTAAATTGAAATCATTATAAAAAACATCTTGATCAGAAAAAACTTCTAACAAAAGGACGCAAATACTCATAACATTTTACCAACATAGGATATAGAGACCTTATCACATTCTTACGCAATAGTAGTCAATGGTTTCTTCCAACAAATGAATATCCAAAAGCTTTTTAAACTTGGGATCTAACATTAACAAACCATGTTGTGTGCTTTCTTTCTTTCATATTGATGTAGGAATGAAAGGAAAGAATCTAATACACCACAAACTTCCTTTCTAATGTTAGAACCTAGCAAAACTAACTCATCAACAAGACCATATTCATCTTTCATTAAGCTTTCAAAACAAGGTAGAAGTTCATTCTTTTCTTTCAAGTATTCTAAACCCAAATAAATTGTAAAGTGTAATGCATTACTAAGCAGCCAATGTCCATAGTATTGATTTAACACAAAGGTAGTGACATTAGGAGAAAAAAAATTCACAATAATTGATAAATATGCCTTTTCGAGGGGGTGCCACTCATCTAATAAGCTTCACAATAGTTTGTCTATTGTAGCAAAGTACAACAGTTGCTTAAAAAAAAACATTTTTTGAAATGTTATTATTTTTATTAACAAACTTGGGTGCAAATGGGATATCATGAACCACACATGCCCACTTGGGTGACTGCTTATTGGGTGTTTATTTTTAAATATTCTTGAAATATTTTTGAATAAAAGTTTTTAAATTTTTTAATATTTAAAATTTTCATCATATTATTATGATATGATTTACATTAAAAATTTGCTAAAAGTATGTCATTGTCAAAAAAATTCAAGTCATTTTCCAAGTCCTTTGACTATTTAAAAACATTGGTTATAATGTTTTTAAGATGTTTTTAAATATTTTTTATTCGTTAGATTTATTTCAAATTTTTACAATATATATATTAACACATTGGAAATAACATTATATGAAAACAATTCCATTTGGAGTTCTTTATTTTTTTCTAAAATGTTAGATACACAAAACCAAACATCAATTATAAATGTTTGTGTACACATTAGTGTAACTACACCCACTTGCAAAATAATATTGAAAATTTAGTAACATAATTCAATTATACAATATGAAAAATTCAAGTTCAATTTTTTTTAATTCATCTAAATTTTAGTAATAATACTTTGTTTTCACTAATGTGTTTAACTTTCTTGGGCATAAACCAACTTCAACACAGGCTTTCTCCCACTTTTACCTACCTTTCCCAAAGTTTTTGGACCAAATGATGCACTTTTGCAAATTTGTTTATGTTGACTTAATAAAAATATATTTCAAATTTATGCACATTTTTTTAGTTATTATGCTATATTGACATGCTTTAAAAAAAGCATGACCAAAACAACTTCCTTATAAACTCTCCTCCAAACCAATAAATTCACAACCTACCATTGATTTTAATGCATTAGTCATTGCATTGAAATTAAAGCTTTCATCTTTGACATAAACAATATTTATTTTCCTTAAATTATATTTCTTTAACAAATTTATTAAATGTCAAACCAAGGCCTACCCTTAGTTGTCATAACTTCAAATAATTTAATAGTGACATGTTTTAATTAGAAGTCAAATGTTACTAATTAATCATTACTACAAATTACATCTTAATTCATTTTGGGTTTCATTAAATTTTGAGTCACTTTGAAAATTTGACCTAATGAAATTGTTTAACCCCCTAGTGAATGGGGACCAATTGCTATGGACAATGAATTGTTTCACTACTACCTACTGAAACAAGGTTACTCTCAAATGAAATACAAATTTACCGAACCATTCAATTGTTACTTAATTAACTAACCAACATGTAAATCAATTAGATTCTAATTATTTAATATATAATATTATTAATAATTTCATGATTTTTTAACCTATGATTTATTGACACATGTCACTACCTAAGCTAGGTTAAAAATTTAGCCTAGGTAGGTAGGCCACATAATCAACCTAAGCACCTACTCTAAGAATTTTAAGAATTCGATAGGAGAATATTCATACCATTGGTAACCACACACAACACCACTCATGAAATTTGATCCCTTAACCTCACAACACCACTCATGAGGTTTGATCCCTTAACCTTTGAAATGGAGGCAAACGCTTTTAGCATCAAGCCATCCCACTTGTTGTGCTAATATGTTACATTACATTTGATTTATCAAACACTTCATTTTAAACATTACAAAAACATAAACTTTGAAAATTCATATCTTATTGAGATTTTGTTCAAATGAAATGATTCGAGTTTACTTTTAAAAATTTTCAATAATGTACATAATTACATTTATTTCCTTTTGAAAGTTTGAAATCGTTTGAACAAAAAAAAAATTGAACATCATCATTCAATAACATTTCAATGACCATTTTTTTAATTTATTTTTAATAAATGGATAATTATTTTTTTAATATAATAATACTACCTATGCTAAGCTACTTTCAATTATTATATGACTATTTTTCATTAATTTAAATTATTTCATTTTATATTATTTACCATTATTTATGGTTTTTTTTTTAATGTTATTTTTTGCTATTTCACCCTA
>Ga0209208_10002360_pt1 | contig 27030 bp, 27 predicted proteins | sample S1TSphfallax_3_FD_187694 | JGI IMG/M metagenome (GOLD analysis project Ga0209208, IMG submission 187694) | Host-associated microbial communities from peat moss isolated from Minnesota, USA - S1T2_Fd - Sphagnum fallax MG (SPAdes) (version 2) | ecosystem: Host-associated > Plants > Peat moss >...
AATTTTTTCATTTCTAATCCATTTTTGACGATTGTTAGTGTATCAGATGTGTCAAGATGAGGTGTTCAAATTTTGTTTAGACACCATAAACAATAAAGCCCTCCCCTTGGATCCAGCCTGTTCTGAGCACTTAAGTCTTTGATCACCAGGCCAGTCTACCCTACAGTACTTTTTTCACTGTCTACCCTTAGCTCTTTTCATTCTTTCCCTAAAAAATATGGGTGCTGCCCAATTACATTTGGGCCTGAGTTACGCAGATTTAGGCATGTAATGGCCACTAGGAGTAAATAGTGTCCATTACATGTAAGTCGACATTACACTATATGCCCAAGATGTGCATAATCATGGGCCCAAATGTGCCTGGGCAGGCACCAAGATGTGTCTGGACCGGACTTGACTAGACACATTTTAATCGGGCAAATGGGCAGACAGTACTTTTGTAGTGCATGCATTTAGGACCCTTGCCTGATTTAACGTCTTCCAAGTTTCCTGGTTATGTAGGTCCATTTTGTGAGAGCCATTAAAGAACTTTTAAATCCTTGACCCCCCCCCACCCCCCAGGGCCCAAAGTTGGGCCCCAAACCCCAAATACATAGCAATGAACATGCTACAACGCACAGAATTCATGACTTGTAATCAACTTCACAGTAACACCAAAATGACAACAAACAACAAAGCTCACAAGAAGAATCTCAGTCCTCCAGAATCTCACCGACGCCATCGCCAAACTCTTCTTCTTCATCTTCTTCCCTCCCTCTCTCATTCAGGGATGCGCGTGTTTTGAATCCGCCTAGCTACGTCACTGCGCTTTGGGGACGGAGGAGAGTTGATTTCCCGGGAGCAGCAGCATGATGTTCTGGGTTACACTCCAATTGCCGTCATGCACCCGTTGCTGTTGCTCCACGCTTTCTCCCTCACTTCACTATTCCTCGTCTCCCTTCAATGCTGCGAGCCATGACAGGACGTGTAGTTTGTCTCCTGTCAGTTGGAGTTCTGGTGATGGTCTCAGCACCATGCGTGCGCAGAGACGAGCAGGCGGAGTAGGACGCCGTTGCAAGGAATCTAGAGTTGGTAGGGTGAAGTTCGTTACGAGGTGCCTCGTCGGAGGAGATAACAATGAATCAGGTACTGCACCCATCTTCGTCTTTTCGTAGATACGGGGGAATATAGTGTGATCAGTTCATGAGATGGAGAGGAGAATAATGCTTGTTTCGTGTACGTATGTGTGCGTGTTTAGGTTTTTTGGGAGACTTTTTTCTTCGGATTGGAGAGATAGAGAGAGAGAGAGAGAGAGGAAAACTCTTGTGTGTGTTTTCGGGAGGGGTTTTGTTTTTGTTTAGAGGAGCGTGTATGCAAAGCTGGGTATTTGCTTCCTACTCTCCAATCCACAGGAAGAAGGGAAAACCTAAGGAACCTCGAAAGAGATTGGGACCACACTTTTCAACCCCCCGAGACATGTTGAGGGATTTTCTCCATGACATGAAGGAATCTCCAGATAGTGTCCTATTCATCGTGTTCATGGATATCCCCAATGTCTGTTTGTGTATGGTTTTGAGTGCAGTGGAGATTCAGTCTCAACTCCCCAATCCTTCAGTTTCACACCCAATTCTCTTACAGAGTTGAGATGAAGTTTTACAGCTTACATTACCCACGAGTACATACAGAAAGAAACCAGGGCAAAGGAAGATTATGAACTAGGCACCTGTCACAAGGGTGGTCCAGAGGTTTGGGGCTCAGAATTTCTACCTGTTGTGCTTTTCTTGTGTGGGAAGGTATTGCAATAGAAAACCCTTTTTGTTATGGTGCATTGCTCTTGATGTCAACAAATACAAGTGTGGACCATTGACTCCAATAGTGACTGGGATACATAACCTTCAGGATGTGGTTCATGGACTGTGGAAAAGGCCTGCATTTGGTCAGCACTGTATCCTGCTGGGGATTTCCTCGCAAAATGTCATCTTAATCTGTTGGAGCAGACAACTTGATGCTTGCAGAAATTCTTTATGGGAGTGTTCCTTCCTTTTCTAGACCATGTTGACATTGAGGTCAATGAGGGTTTGGAGGTGAAAGTCAAATAAGGGAATCTATGACAATCTGCTTGATTTCTGGTTGGTGTTGCGCTGATGTAATATGCTTTTGTTTGGCACCATGCAGGGGACAACAAACCAGAGACTTTATTCATGAGAGAGTTGCGAAAACGGGGACTCACATCAACACCCACTACAGATGATGGCAGTGACTCTGGTATGTTGGGTACTGGTACAAAGACCAAAGGAGGGGAGAGTGAAGATGATGCAGGTGGCAGGGGTGACCCATTTGCTGCTTCTGCAAAATTACCACCAAAATGGACAGATGAAAGGGACAAGTCTAATCAAAGGGAGCGCTCAATGGATTTGAACAGTGAGGGCCTTGATGTAAGCATCTCTCTATGTTTGGTTTGAATGCCATTGATTGGTTCTCAGAGGTGGAGGGCTCAGGATGCATGGCTGACCATAAGTTCACATCATTCCCCCAATTTGTAAGTGAAGTGCATGTAGATTCCTTCACCAGTTTCAACTGTATCTCACAGTTTGAAGAATAAGGAAGCTGTGTCTGCTCACTTGGTGAAGATATTTGTGACTCTGCAGTCTACTGGTGTCCTGGAATTCAGAACATATGGAAACTTGGACCTCTGGCAATCTGGTTCCTCTCATCTTCTCACAAGAACTTTGAAGTTGATAGTTCCCCATACTGCAGATATGCAGTTCACCGAGGTTCTCAAGTACTACTAAATTGACTATGATGCCTAACACCTCGCATGTGCCATAGCAAACAGGGCTTAACCCCTTGGCCACTTGCAAGTCACCTGTGAACCCTAGCTCTGTGTTATCATAATTTGCATTTTTCACAAAGTAAATTTTATACCAGATGTGTACTAAAGGGAGTTTCAAGGCTTGTATTTGTAGAGGCACCTTGACAGGAAGCAGTTCAAGCTCAATCTACTCATGAAATGCAGTAATTTTTGGGTTGCTGCCAAAGCAAGGATTTAAGGTCTGTTAGAGATGATAGGTTGATCAATGAAGCTGTTCATTTCTCATCCTAAAGACAGCAACCTCTGAATTGGTAACTTGTCTATCAAATGGGATGTGTGCAGGGCTTGATACCCAGAGGGCTAGAGCTGATAAAGCTAGGTGGAACCTTCTGGTTGACCTTCTGGCCACTTATTCTTGCCACCATCTCCACATTTATAGCTTGCTATCTGGTATGTTGCAGATCTTAGGATACTATTTGTTAGGGATGTGATGATGTGATCTCATTTCTGTCAAGGTATGTCAATTGGGAAGCTGTTGCTTTACCTTTTGTCAGGTTTGACCTAGTTTAGGCAGCCAAAATGACTGCTAAGTGAAAGGACAGTAGGCATTCAGCTGAAGAATATATTCTGAATTTTGTGGAAAGTATATACAGAACAATAGGTGCCCATTTCTTCACAGATGGGTTGCCCTCTTGTCTTACACTGAATCAAACTGGAATTAAACTGAAGTTTCCCCTTTCATTTTACAGTCTGCACCAAGAATTTCTTGTCTTGAAGCATGAGAAGTATCAGTTAACACTTTCAATAGATCTCTCCTAACTAGCTATTCAATGCTTTTGTGAATGCAGTATTTTGGAGCAACATTTGTACATAATGGCAATGGCACATCAGGGCGGCCACCATATGTGGATCCATTCCAGTTGCTGGAAGAGGAAGTCCTGCCTTCTGAGATCGGACCAAATCGTGTGCCTTATGGTGCTTTTAGTTCTCCTCAGTAAATTCCTACAGGATGTCAATGGGATGACTATGAGGGAAATGAGTAAGTGGATAGGTTCCAAACTCCATCTCACCTGTGTAGAAGTATAGATAGAGATGAAAGAAAAATCCATGGAATCACATCCCAATTTGTAGAGATTACGTGCTGTAAGAGAACCTGCAACATACCCACAAAGATGTCTGAGCTCTGCCTTTCTATTCATGGTCTCTTGCCCTGTTTCCACATCTCCAGAGTCCAAATGGGTGGCAGTCCCAAGCTTTTTTTTCTCAACCAAATTCACTCATTATGTCCACTCGACCCTTTGCCTATCTTGTCAAGTCAGTCCATTCAAGCTCAATGTTGATATCTGGATGAGTAATTGGTATGGAACACAGGTCTAATGTGTGTGTTGTCTTGTCACATCTTTCATTTTCTGGGTTTTTTTGTTGCTTCTTCCATTGAAATCATTTACCTTGACAGGGCTGATGTGCAATTGTATATGTTTCATGCCATTTACCTGAACAAGGTCATTGTGCAAATGTATGTATTTCATACCTGCTACAAGAGCTAACAAACACATTAGTATGTATGGCACAGACTTATCTACTACTAGAGAAGGCCCAAAAAACTACTGCAGTGTGCTAGGGCACAACAGTGGATCTGCAAGTGTGATTGCTGATGTTAAATTGGAGGGAAGAACAACACAAATCAATTAATGGGAAAAATTAGCTGACACCCAAAAGCACTACTAGATCCCGAATCCGGAATTATACAGTAAATTCTTCATTCCTCAGCAGAATCATGCACATTTCAAAAAAGTGACCTAGATGAAAAAGGTTGCTTCCACTGAGAGTTGAACTCAGGACCTCCCGCTTACTAAACGGGTGCTCTAGCCAACTGAGCTATAGAAGCTTTGCATGAGGCCATATCGCATTAGAGCTTTTAGTTCGTTTCAAATTGACATTGAAAGGCTTCGATGATAACTGTCTTGTCTTGGGTTGTCTTAGGTTTTCTCGTTTTCATCCTGGCGGGTCCTTCGTCATAGGATTCAGCTTCAACGGAAATTCACAAATCCCTACTCAGTTTTTGGGGAGGAACTGGTAAAATTCGCAAATTGATAAGAGCAAGAAGAACGCAGCAACCCGCATGAGAAGGAAGAGTGAAGTACTCAATCTCGAAACCCTAAATATACAGCGTGCAGGCAGAATTTTACGACTTCGTGCAAAGCAATTGTCGAATTTGGGGGAATTGTGCAAAGGATTTGGAAACGATGTGAGGTGACGGTGATTAAGCGACCAAGTAAGGACGAACTTTAGAAATTGCGGAGGAGTGTTTTGGAACTCAAAACGGAAACGGGTCGCAATGGCCGTATATATCATTGGTTTCCTGAGACACCATTTGCAGGATAAGGCTCTGCAAAGGCATTGGTGCGATCCTCAGCGGGAGAAACTGACGCCTCTGGCCATCGAGATGTACAACTCCGTCTCAAATCTGCCGGGTATCGTCCTCTCGCTCATCGGCCTAGTGAACACCATCCACCAGCGATTTGAGCGCCGCTTCTTCATCCTACACTTCACCTCTGTCGTTGTGGGGATTGGCAGTACGATAATGCATTGCACTCTTGTATACAAGTAAAAAAACCTCATCAGTAAAGCTTTACGCTCCTCATCTCTAATGTTTCTTCAAAGGGTCGAGAGATTTGCAATTCCAAACCTCTCAATCGCCTTGCAGTTTATCACTACGTTCTGAGATTATCAGGGGCCATATCAACGACCCATTTCCTTGCAAATTGCGCCCAACAACTTTTGTGGTGTCCTAACATCCAACGTCCAGTGGAAAACATTTGGGCTTCAACTAAAACTCAACCTCTTCTTCTCTTTAGAGAAATATGGCCACCTTGGATGTTTCGAATTCTAGGTTTGCAAATTTTGCTTTACTTCCATGTTTCTGCAATTGAGTTTGCTGGTGACAAATGCTTCAGAGCCAAGCTTGATTCAATCAGATTTGACCGTTCTATGGATAACATCTGAGACCACTGCGATCAACCAATGTTTCACAAAACAGATCAACATCTGGCCCTTTATGATCAGTACCATCCTCAATTGTCTAGTCTTTTATCATGGGATTCTGTAAGGGACTGATCTGTCTCCCACAGTTTCAGATGAATTTTGGAGACAGAAGGAAATGCAATGCAACTAAGTAATGGTTGAAGGCATGCCTTGCGTTGCATTTGGCTGCATCATGGCAAAAACCTTGACAAAAGGAGGAATTATAGGGAAGTCTTGCCTTGATTTTGAAGCAATTGTTGAATCATTTGGAGTCAAAAGTATAGGCTGCTGCAGTATATCTCTGGAAGCTTCAGCTTGGTTGATGATACAGTACTGTGGTTGATTGCAGGCAGCAACAGAATGATGAAATACCAATGGTGTGGGTAATGCTGGTGTACATCTATGTGTTGTACTCCCCAGGTTGGAATCACAAAGTTTCAATGCCCACTCTCCTTGTGCCTTATGGTGCCATCTTCAGTGTCTTGCACAACCACTACCAATTTGTGACTGGATTTCAGCTCCATTACATGTTACTGGCATTGCTGTGTGCACCACAGATTTACAGATACTACACAGTCACAACAAACATGCAGGCACGCCACTTGGCACACCAGTATTTGTTTTGCTTCTTTTCCACAATCACCTGCTGGTATCTTGATCAAATATTGTGTAACCGGCAGTCAACTTTACCAATTGAACCAGAAGGGCATGCAATCTTTCACATCTTGAATGGCTTGAACTCCTATTTCGGCAACATGTTCCTGCAGTATTGCCGTGCCCAACAGCTAGGAATGAGCCCCCATATCAAATACATTGCTGGGATGCTTCCTTATGTTAAGGTAGTCTCTTATCTTACCCCCACCAATGAGCCTGGCTGACCTATTGCTTATCAATCCTGCTGCATCAGGACTCCATTTATCTCCAGAGGTAATAGGAAGATGAGGTCAAAGCCCAACCCGATTCATTGAAATGCAGAAAACCCTAGGGCTGAGGTTTATCCCTATAACAGGTAAAGTCCAAAACCTGGGACAGACAGGACCCATACCTAGGCATGCACCATGGAGCATGAAATAGGTACCATCCCCACCCCCCTGTCCCCACATACCAGTCCCACAGCACCCCACCAATACATATGTTAGCCATGGACTGTCAAAGCTGTAAAGATAATAATAGCCCATCATCTTTGTTCATCTGGTTGCCATTGGATGCACAGAAAAACAACACCTGCTATGCAGCAAAACTGCTCATCACCCTGGAAGAGATGACAAATTGATCATCTCCAGTTCATAGCATCATTGCCTCATTAACTGCCAAAAGATTAATAGATCTTCAACCCCATGGGTGGTGGTGGTGCTGCTGCTCTTATTGAGCTGCAAATTAGGTTAACTGTCTAGGGTATGAACAGCTTAATTTACAAAAATGATCATCCTTAACACAACACTGTAACTGAAATCCAAAGTTTTCTTGAAAAGGTAGTGAAAGGAAGAAGCCTGATTCTGTATCTAATAGAGAGAGTAGAATTGTTTACCTGTTGCAAGATCAACACAACCCCTTGGCCACTTTCTCATTTCACACTCATGTGTACTTTGCCATGTCAAGAACTTTGGTTGAACACAAAACTCTAGACAAAGAAAACAGATGAGTGGTGAACTGGATATAGAATCCACAAGACGTTCAAAAGCCCTCAGAGACTCCCAATATTCAAACGAGTGTAAACTTTACATCAAAGTTTGCCAACAGAGAATCTGTTAATGACCAGTAACAGACACCAGGGCTTTCAAAGGCACAGAAATGCAGTCTCCTATATGGTTCTTGACATTTTGGAATCCAGCAATCTGCAACTGGTCTATCCTTTATTCTTCCCAGATTCAAATGTTTCAAGCTGAAAACCATGTTTGCATTGTCTAGACTCCTTTTTAGACCAGATTTCTAAATTTTCTCTGCATGCTCAGTACTGAGCATGCAAGGCCATGAAAGATTTCATTCAGTCAAACAGTTTTGAGGTGCCCCAATCCTAACAGCTGAACATTCCAAACTGTCTGTGCAGGTATAGGAACATTGCCAAGCTCTACCTCACACAAAGGAGAAGAGAATGATAGTTTATAACAAACACATAGAAAAGCTGGAGGGGTCAGCTCTTATCCTGATTGCGAAACATATCTCTTCCTTTTCATATGCTGATACCAACAGGATGAGGTGCTTCTGATAGTACATGGGGTGCTTCTTCTTGTGGTTTTGCTCCACCTCTGAATGTTGCCGAATTGTCAACAAGAACATGGATACCTTGAGGCTGTGGCAGTTCTACAGCTTTGGACTCGACCTCCTGCTGGTTGCCACCACCAAGAGTGTCCATATCTACCCCATTTACCTCCTCATCTTCATCCAAGGGTTCTTCAGTCAAAAAATTAATTATCTGCTCGTTCTGAATCTCCTCAGCAGATTTCACCTCAGTATTAGGTAATGTTGTCATTTCTTCCTCTATTGCTGAAGGCTTGGGCATCGTTTCAGCTGTAAGGGCTGGCACAGCTATCTGTGTTTCTGTAATCATGGCAACATCTGCTTTTTAGTTTGGTTTCCTCATAGGCATCATCAAAGTTCCTAGAGTGCATGAAGAAGAGTAGCGTCCAGCACTTGATATGGTTAAGCAAGTGATGATGGTGAAATTGTACTACCATGCAGAGGTAAATTGAAATGTAGCTAGCACGGTTGAGAGAGATGACAGATGTCCCTTACCTAGCCAATCCACACCTTCCTTTTCTCTGTTCTGAATGCTCAAACCACCTACAGATGGCTTCTCTGCTGTAACCTCAGATGTCACAGCTACATCATGTTTCTCCTCATGCTTGGAAGTCAGGTCATCCTCCTTTGGCATTGTTGTTGCCACAGCTGAAAGATCTCTGCTGCAATTTCTTTCACAGTTCCCTCTTTGACTAAGTTCTTATCAGCTTCTAATGCATCCCCATTCGTGGCAGAGGGTGGAACATCTGTGTTCATTAGAACAGGCTCATCTGTGGCTTTGTTGGCCACTTTCTCATGTTCTGCATCTTTGACAAATTTGTCATCGACAGTTATTGAAGCTTCTTTTCATTGACCAGTCACATTTTCCACATCTGGCTTTTCCTCCATTGCTTGAATCTCTTGCACTGGCAGTGTATCCTTCTTAGCATCTTCCATCTCTTCTTCATTCCTGCTAATGATGCTGCTGCAGTACTTTTGGCTGTATCAACAAACAAGAGCACAGAAGAAGACTGTCACTTAACTGCTTTGTCTTGAGTGGTAAATACTTTGTCAAAAGTCATCAACAGCTACATTCTCTTTCTGGCCACACAAGTTGATAAATGCATATCTCCTTGCAAGGGAAGAATTTCTCCCTTTGTTCAGATGAACATCTCAAGGTTCAGAAGATAAACAATTTCAGAAAGTGCAACCCTCTTGGCAAACAGAAAAAAATCACACTATGTTTTTTACTAATGAAGAACTTGCATTCTCTCACCTCCTTTTTTGCCTTTGGCTCCTACAACAGGAGAAACAATTTCCTTTGCAGTGTCATGGACTACTTGCTTTGAGTGCTTGGTCACAGGAACGTCCATGTCTCCCTCTAAGCTGTCACCTGATAGTTGTCCTTTTGAACTCAACCTTAATGCTTGCCTGGGACTCTCACCTATGTTGACAATATCAAGAAAAATATGCTTGAATTTTAATAGACAGCATTAGCAATGACATTTTCCAATTCTGTTGTCAGCCATAGAAAGACATACAGTGAATGCACTGAAACAGATGAGCACTAGAAGATATCAAAAGGGGTAAACAGAGAGGAAGCAATTTTTAGAAGAAACTTCATCATTCATGAAAAGAGCACCTGAGGTCCAGTCAAAGTCAATAGCAGTGGGACCTCCTGGGTGGCCCTTGAGATACTTTTCCAATTGCCACTTTGACCTAATTTCTTCACCATCTGGTGTGATATAACTCACATCCTTCTGTTTTGAAGTCCTACCCCTTTTCTGAATGAACTGCAGACACAACTCCAGAACTTTTTGTGAGGTACAACAAATATTGCACAAAAAGCAGATTGTGCTTCTAAATATCTCTACAGCTCATAACCAGTAACACACCAAAATAGTGGTTGCCTGATGCCTTTGTCAGCTGTGATGCTAGCTAGCTCAACAAAAGAAAAGAATGAAACAGAAAGAGATGAGGAAGGGGAACCACAAAGAAAGGGGAACACAAATATGCCATATACCAAAGAAAAAGGAACCAAACAAGAAAGAACACATTAAAACAAATTGGTGAATTATGCAGAGAGCTTTAAGAGCAGTGTCTTTTCAGGACAACATGAGCTACTCAGGGGTAAGATGCCTTTGATTCAAACACCAAACAGAAAGCTTTCTTTGTTTAGTAAAGCTCTGGTATAAAACTCACTAAATATTATTCAGTATTCCAAATTTGGCAGACCCAAAATATTGGACTCCACAAGAGGCATAGCTGAATCTTGTTCAGTAATGTACAAGTGAATGCTTGGTGGAAAATTTAAATGTTTACTCCTTTTAGATTTTGGGATATTGCTAAATCCAAGAAATTGCAAGAGAAGCCATTAGAAGAGTTACAATTAAGCTCATAGAATGATTTAGGATTCATGGCACTGGCAACAGAGTATAGTGTTGAACAAGAACCCAGAAAATAGGGATACCAGGAACTAATAGTTATCTATAAACCTTCTGATTGAGGATATTAACTTAGAAAGAAAAATTGGACAAGCAGTAGACATAATGAAACTCGAAGACCATGCCCTCAAACATCCTTGAAAGTCTGCACAGTCGGAACACTTCAAATTACATAGAGAGTTTCCCTTATGGACATACAGTCATAACAGTTTGAGTGGATCCAACAAACACAAGAGTAACAGATCTTTCATGCAGTTGATGAAACAGACTTAAAGTCGTTGGTTTTATTATGCAAATTTTTTGCAACAAAATTCTAGACTTCTCCAACGAAAAGGCTGTTGTGACAGAGAGAGACATAACAATGTCTGCGTTTTCAGCCTATTCACAATACTGCAACAATGGAAAGGAAGTGTGGTTGGTAAGACACTCAAGACCGATCTCTTTCTTAACAAGCCTATTTCTTGGAGACTTTGCGTCAAAGATGCGTCGAAACAATAGAAAAAGAAAAAATTCCATGGCTTGGCGATTTGGCAAAGAATTTTGAACCGCCGTGAAAGTTCGAACCACATACTGCAAGCAAGAAGAGGACTTGGCAGACATGCTGCATTGACTAACTGGTTGCTGCAAGGGTTTCTAAGAAGAAGAAACAGACCTTCTTTTTCCAACCTTGCAGAGTAGGACTCGAAAGGTCTTGTAGCAAGCCTTCTGGTGTGTTCCCGGAAGCAACAAGCAAGGTTGGCGAACCCCCCGGACTCGCCATGCAGCCCAGCGCGCCCGTCGTCCAGTCTCCTCCAGAGGCTTGAAAGAAAGAAAAAACGTTTTGATGTGGTAAGGAGCCTGGAGGCTGCTGCTGCTGCTGCCTTACTTGAATGCAAGGAAAAAAACAAAACCACGTAAGTACAGCACACTAGGCAAAAGGGAAAAACTAGACAACCTCGTACAACAGAATTGAAGGAAACGTCTTTTCAAAGCTGCAGCATCCCCGGGAAATGCACACGTGATAACAACCTTACTCACTTCCTCTTCACCGAAACAGAAACCCCGGCATGCAGATCAATAAAAATTGATCAGCAAACAAACGAGACAGAGAGACCGGGGGGGGCAAAACAAAACAAAAAGAGAGAGAAAGTGAACGAGAAAGATTTTTTTTTTCCTTATTACGACTAAAGTCAGATAACGCTGCCGGAGCTACTGCATCCAAGAATGCAAGAAGATTGATTGTCGCACAACCTCCTCGCTGCTACAGGACCAAAGGACGTTGATGCGGTAAAATCCACAGCACAAAATTTCGAGAAAATAGGAAGGAAAAGTGGGACCAATGGAGTGTGTTACGACAAGCAAAAACAATGCATCATAATACGCAAAAAAATAACAGCGACAAGGGCGTGCAGGAGAGACTACACGCACGCAGCAGGAGCGGAAGACTGCAAGACGAGAGAGAGAGAGAGAGGAAGAGAAACGCGCGGTTGTCTCTGGACTGTCCGTGAACCGCGCGGCTGCCGCTTCTTTGCAACCGCACGGTTCTCTCCCAACAGTGGACACTCAGATATCTGTCTTTTACGTATCTCGTCGTCTCCTCATCGGCAATTTGTGGACGTGGAATTTAGTTTTCACATATGGATTCAGGACCTGTCCTCGATATCTGGATTCAGGACCTGTTCTTGATTTCTAAACTCAAGATCTGATACCTGGATTCTGGACCTGTCCTTGATACCTGGGGTTCAAGACCTCTTGTTGACACCTGGGTTTGGAACCTTATTTAAACTGTGGGTTGTTGTTTTTGGGATGTCAATTTTGGGATACCATCCTGGATTTTTTAAGAATTTTTTTAAAATTTTATTTTTGATCGTACAAGCAGGCAGGGATGGATGGATGGATGGATGGATAGATATCTCTCCACCAACTCCGATTTGTTTTTTGCCAATGTCGATAAGGATGAAGTTGGTTTGTAAGAGGGAAGGGTAGGTTTTACAAGTAGGTACATAGAGGTGGAAGGATAAGTTTGTAGGTAGGTATGAAAGCTTTATACACAGAACAAAAAAAACTAAGAAAAGTCCCCCCTTTCTCCCCCCCCCTTTTCTTTGTCTCTTATTTTTTCATATGGTTCTTCATAGTTCATCATTATATATGCTAGATCTCAAAATAATATCTTTTCATGTCAATGGAGATGTGCAAAGGTTTAGGGTGTGTCTCTTACCACAAAATGTGTCCCCTATTCACTATGTGATTTCTCTAGATTTAGGATGAATTCATTGGATTTGACTGAACAAGGACAATGAGTTTGTTGGTCCACTAAAAAGGGACTAGTGAACTGCACCCACATTTTATAATAATGAAAAGAAAAGAAAATAAGTGGCTTGAAAGAGAAATTTCATTAAATTATTTTAATATCATTACCATGGGACATGAAAAAAAATTAATTAATTTGTGTTCTTTTAACAATTTACAATTCTGAAAATTTGTTGGTTGGCTTTGGAGCACCTGGATCACATGTCAGAACAAGTTTACACTAAAAGGCCATTCACAAAATAGATTATGATTCACAAATGACAACTCTTGAAACACCTCAATTGATAGGCTTTGATGATTTCCACTTCATTTTTTAAACACACAGATCAATTTGGTTCTAGCACATCAAATTGGCTCAAAAGGGCAACATTTACAGAGAACTTCAAAGAACCCAAACGAAAATGTGTAATTCTGCACTGTTTGGACACAGAACAAATGTTTTAGGGAAGGGAAAATGGAGTCCAATGAAAAAGTTGCACACTTTTTGCACTCTCCCTTTCCTAACTTATGCCCACTCATTCAAAGTGGGAGAGATGACTAGGCATAAGGTCCCTCATACACCTCATGTCCCTCATATGCCTCATGATCTACAAATAGCTTAGATTGTGATGTGGGAGCAACTGCAGGAAAGGCCCCATGACACAAGAAGCCCCTCCACCACCTTGTCAATATCTAACATACACTTGAACTCAGTCTAAAAGAAACATCTCACATTAATCTGCCTTGGATTCCAAGGGAATACAACAGTGTTGGACTCATATCTATAGGCCTGCACCCGGCATCAACACTGGTCTCAAGGACCCTACCAAGCTGGTATGACACAAGGCAATACCAGCCTTATATCAATACCAGCTCAGCATGGTAGAAACCTGAGATAAGAGGCAAAAATCAGTCTTGGACCCAATACCAAGATCAGGCTGGTATCAAAGCTTTAAAACAACCCAAAACCAGGATCAGGCTGGTCTGAAAATCTCAAGAGGGCCCAATACCAGGAGCAGACTGGTATGTTCTTCAAATGTCAAAACCAGTCCAACACTGTTATATAACTACGCTTTTTTTAGGTCATCATTCATGCTGAAGGGCACCAACAATGCTTCTTGAGAGGACTTTATTTTCTGCTATTCTGATGGCTACACAAAAGTTTCACAATTCTTTTTGTAGAAGTAAGGATTGGAAACTGCAACTGTGATGTTGCTTTTACAGTGGAAAATGGAAGTCATCATCAGAGTGATACTCCTGCCATCTCATGAGCTTCCCCATGCTACTACCATTGTGCATGCCATTTATATTCCCGCATATCAAATGGCTTAGTAAGCTGGTCATCCATGAGCCACCACCCCTTACAGGCACCCACCCACCAATGTTGTCACGCCGTGGACTGCTGGGAATGTTGAGGCACGAGACTTTGATACCTCCACATGTTGTCATTTTGGTCTCAAGGTCACTGCTCAAGTGGTCAAGGTAACCCACAACTGCCTCATGGCTGTGTTGTACCACATCCATGGGTGGGGACATTAAGGGATTTTGGTCCAGCTTCAAGGTCTTGAGCATTTTCAACTTTGCAAGTGAGGGTGGGAGCTCACGGATCTGGTTGAAGCTCAGATCCAAATGGGTTAGAGAAATTAGTTCACCAATTTCATGCGGCAAACTTGTGAGGTTGTTGAAGTTGCTACTCACATTAAGTGCCTCCAATTTCAACAGTTTGCCTATGGTGGGCGGTAAGCTTTGCAGCTTGTTGAAGTGGAGGTCAAGAATTCTCAAGGACCCAAGCTCACCAATTGATTCTGGCAACCCCGTGAGATTGTTGAGTTGCAGACAGAGTTTCTCCAGCTTCAGTAGCTTTGATCCAAAGCTTGTTGGCCAAACCTCCAGCTGGTTGAAGTTTGCACTTAGCTCCAACAAATTACTGCAAGCAAGCACATACAACACAAACCCTAAATCTTGGGAAAAAAGAAATGCTCATCACAGACCATGTCTTCTTCTTCATGCAACCAGAGTGGATACATGATCAAGGCTACACAGACAAATCAACGAAAGAAAATAGATCACTTATTGGCTGTCATGAGGAATCTCCAACCTGCAGGATCCAATGCTTTCTGGAAGAACCTTGAGAAGATTCCCAGACACGTTGAGCTTCTTGAGCTTCTTGAGTGAGCCGATGGCATCCGGCAATGTTTGCAGCTGGTTCGATTGCACATCCAGGGTCATCAAACTGGTGAGGCCAGCTATGGTTTCTGGGATGGTCTCCAAACGGTTGTTTGAAAGGATGAGAGAAGAGAGGGCAAACATCTTTTGGACATTTTCTGGCACATACTTCAAACCTTGTCCACTGAGCTCCAGAAAATCATATTTCTGATCCTCTGTTTGGTGAAGAAACATGTGGGGATTTTTAACATCCAGTTGATCATGACCAAAATCGAACTCAGCTGCTGCTGCACCATCAAGAACTGCAAACGATTTCAGTTTTGCATCGAAATTGACTCCACCATGCTTCGTCATTTCCTCGTATGAATTGTTGATGTGGATCAAGGACTTATATGGCAGTTTTTCTCTCTCTGCTGCCTGTTTCAGCTCCTCTTTTCTCCCTGCCTGATGATGAGAAGCACAAAGTTTCCAGGCAAAGACGTGCATGTTCAGTTCAACTTGCAGCTGGCATCAACAAGTTTATAGCAATGTTACACACGCAAGAAGAAATTGGAGATGGAAAAGAAAGAAGTTCATCAGGCAAAAGCAAGAAAGTGCATTTTTTTTTCAGAGCTTCTAAGATCAGGCTGGGGAGAAGCTGGGAAGAAAGTCTTAAGCTTGCACAAATTAGACCCAACCTCTTGCCAACAATGCAAGAGCTGCTTTACCTCCATGACATCACTCTTCTCCAGTTGCTGTAAAAGACAGAAATCAATGTGTGCAAGTGCATGTCTGGCTGCCTCCACCGCCTCTGCACTTGGTCTCACTCCTAACATACTCTGATGCATTGTTTCAGACCCCGTCTACGCACGCCCCAAGCTCCAGAAAATTTTCCCTCGCCCAACAGAGAAACACCAACCAAGCTCCTGCAAATCCTGTACCAATTCACAATCCCTATTTTTCTTTTATTTGCCCCTCACGCGCTTATTACAACTCCAAAGCTTTGCAGCTCTGTTCTACGTACAACTACCAAGCAAAATGTCCTTAAAAACACAGTAGAATTACTCGTTCCTCTTCGGCTCCAAAACTCCTGCAGCTGGAAATCTAGGCCATCAATGCAAATGGGTAGCTCGCTTCTTTCGCACTTTCGCACTTTCTGCTGCACAAAACTTACGTAGTTGCGAATCACCCATGTTTTGTTCACGAAAGAGTTCGACCCCCGCGCCAAAAACAAAAGGAGGAAAAACACAGTCTGGATGGAGAGCTCTTCTTCTGTCTTCCCCCGCCCCGCCTCCTCCCCCGCAGAGTACACCAAAAATAAGAGCAGTGCTCAGCAGTTTATATATAGAGGAAAGAGACAAAAACAAACAGAGCAAATGTGTTGTTGGGCGAAACAAGCGGCTCATTGCGTAATCGCTCCGTCCCATTATGGCAAGTTTAAGGTCACGCCTAAACCCTAAACCCTTCAAAAGTCCCTAAAACCCTAAACCCTTCAAACCAGCAACAAAAGTTTAAATAGGAAATGTTCCATGAAAGTGGTCACTTGGTAGGTAAGGCCTGAGGATGTGGGCATTACCGGAATTCATTCATTAGGCACTGCCCACAGCAGCAGCAGCAGCCAAGGTCAGCACTGAATTATTCTGGTAATTTGTTGCTCATCTCAGCTGCCACGGTGAGTGCCGAATCACCAGACCATGGTCAGTGCCTAATTATTCTGGTAATTTCGCACTGACCTTGGCTGGCTGGCTGGCTGGCTGGCTGCTCAGTGCTGAATTATTGGCACTGAATTGATCTGGTAATTCAGCACTGGTCTCAGCTGCCATGATGGTGAGTGCCAAATCACCAGACAGACCATGATCAGTGCCGAATTCTTTCTGGTAAATGCCGCTGTTTGAGGTCCTTACCATGCGTAATGGCCTGTCACACGAAGATCTGATGGTCAAGATCTTTTCATCATGCCCAAAACACTGACGGCTCTTACACCACAAATCAAAACTCTTTTGTTTTGTAGTTTCTCCCCTTATAGCCTATAGTTAGAGCCAACAAACAAGCTGTTCATTGTGGCCTTGGGTGAACCAGCATACCCTATAGCCAAACTAAAAAAGTTTTTTTTTGTATATTTTATTTTATCTTTAATTACAGGTTTTAGGAAGAGGTTGTCATTTATTGTTAACTCTTCCTTGGGATGTTCATTAATGACACTACAACAAAAATTGAAAAGAGATAACATTGATTCACCCTTCTTTTTATGCCTTGCTTGATTCTACACATAATTGTGTAATAAGATGTACTTGCTCTACACTTTTTGCAGAATTTTTTATTTTATTTTTTGTTCTGCATGTTCTATTGTCTCACACCAACTTCAAACCCAACACCTTGCAAAAGAAAAATGAGAATACTTGCCATCGCCATAATTTCTTTTATGTTGAATACAGTGCTATTTTTATTGACCCTAAAAATACAATCAGACAAGTTTTGAAACTCTTCAACAAAACCATGCACCAGACAGAACTTGTTACAACAAAGTAGGTAGCTTATTGATGAGAACCTGCCAATCATCAAAACAAAGCATCCAATAAAGGGGGAGAACAAGGAACAAGATGGAAGGACCCAAGTCCTGACAAACGAAGAATCCTCCAAAGAGGGTCTCCACTGCGAGCTTATTCCATTCTTAAACTATGAACTCACAACTCAACTCTTCACAGTAACACCTGACGAACACTCCTCAAAATGTGGGACCAAATGAAAACCTGCCACCAAAGTGAACCAGCACCTATTGCACTGGTGGGTGGTGCCCACTTCGGTCAGTGCATCATCCTCACATGTGGGACCAAATGGAGACCCACATTGTTCCTCTTAGGCAGAGCCAACAAAACCAACACAAGAAAAAGCAACAGTTTTTGCAAATGCCAGTCATCCTGTTATGACAGTGGAAGGCAGATCTTCTAATAAAACCTGTCATTTAAAATGCAAAAGATACGGCCACTCTGTGATTCATGCCATGTTAAGGTGCAGAAGTTACTACTTTTAGACAATGTCATGAATGATGATTTATAAAGTTGGATTGAAACTTGAAACATGGAAACAAGATGATGATGAAAACCTGTCTATCATCGATAAAACAAAGCACCCAACAAAGGGGAAGAAAAAGTACAAGGTGGAAAGACCCAAATCCTGACAAATGAAGAACCCTCCAAAGAGGGAAAAAGATGGAAACAAGAGCTTCAGGAAAAAAATGTTTCATAATAAATGCATCTGGATTAATAACAACAGTACCATTTTTTTACCAGTATTGGATACCTAACTTTTACTAGGCTAGAACTATGGTACCTAGATAGGTACTAGTCCTAAGTATCAAGGACCTAACCAGATTGGTATGACCTGAGAAATTACCAACGTTGTGTAATTTTTTAAGTAATGGTGGATTTCAGTTTTGTAAGAAAGAATCAGGATCAGAGAACCATCAGTTCTGGTTATTTTACAAACATAAAACAACTAGCAATTTTCATAAAAGAACTGGCAAAAGACCCAATTGTTAGATAAGCAATCTTTTGAATTTTTCAAAAAAATTGAAAACCAATGTTTTATTCCAAAAACTGGTGTTCTTCACCCTTGCTAGCTAGTGAAGTGGGTATATACAAGTGTTGGGTGGTTCTCTGTTTCTTGGAGAACCTTTGGGGTTGGGGTTGGTTCCCTCTTATTATCAAAGTCTTGTAAAGTTTTATTTAAAAACACATAATAGATTAGGGAAATGTACAAAGGAGTAAAATAAAGGAAAAGGGAGAAATGAAAGGATGTCAAGTTGGCTCAAAGTAGATGTGAAAATCTCTCCATGTCCATAATTGATCACTTGTGGTATGTCAGCCATATATATGTGTCAAAAATTGACGGTTGCAATAGATCAGCCGTGGTGATGGGAGGTGTGTTTTGAAGGGGTGGAAATCAAGAAGTAACTAAGCCTATGGTTATCGCCTGACTTAAAATGGAGGACATTTGCATCTTTTGTAATGTGATCGAAACTTTTTGATGAAGAAAAGTGACCAAGGTAGAAAGATGAAGGCCCTTTCAAGCTCCAAATGGCATTGGCACAATTGTGTAAGAACACATCGACATGTTTGTGTAAGCAACCAAATATCTCAATTGCTAAGGGAAGGAATTGATTAGTGGGGTGTCAGTTACAATAACTCATTTATTGGCTTGAGCTACATCAGAGGTGGCAAATCCTTGAATTGCGCAAGATTAAGGAAATAAATATGTTCACGTTGGGTCAACAATGACAACGTCGGCTAGGGTGCGAATGCCATCTTTGGTAAACACAATGTCAACCCATCAACAAAAGGAGTGAATGTGGTTAAAGGAAGTGCATGTGATTTGTTTTCATCCCATGTGGAAACCAACATCTCGCACAATGGTGACAAAGGTATCACGAATTACATCATGGGTTTTAATGCATTCGATGCCATGAACACAACGTAAGAGATGGACACCCATAGGGTTGATGGGATGTGTGCACACACGTTGAAAGATGCCTACAATTGAGGGATGGGGTAGTCCAAGTCACATACAAAATGATGTGAAAAAAAATGGGGAAGATAATCGAAAGGTTGGGAAAATTAGTCAAATTGTAAGCCAAACGCTCACCCCTAGGCCAAAACATGATAAAATTTGGGCACGGTGGGCTTTAGATATCTCACCAAAAAACATGTTGGAAAGGGTATGATGGTGTAGACATTCCAAAATGGAATCTTGAAATTGAATCATTTGTTGTTCAATGAGTTGTTCAAATGGAGGAAGACATGCACAAGCTGGGGGTGATAGAAGATCACATGTCGCCTTAAAGTGTTGCTGGAAAGGAAATGTGTTGTTGTCAACTCATGCTAAGGCTTCAAGAAGGAAGGATGATGATCAACCATAAACCTAACACCTATGATTGAAGCAACAAGGACCCAACTCCCTAAATAGGTTGTTGGGGCAATGGTGGATGTCGATATGAGCCCAATGCCACCAAAAATTATCAAGAGGGAGGTTTGTTTACAAGCTAAAGGTCTTTCTAAACTATCAAAGGACCTTAGCCAGAATTCATCCAAACACTTAAAGGAAGGAAGAGTCAAAGGAAATAAGAGATTTTATGAAGGTGGAGGATGGAGGTGTGCATTCTAAAAAATACGATGGGCATTGCACGAAACAACAAATTAGGATTCCAAAGGCTACTTGAACATCACCCATCTTAAAGAAAAGGTCCACATGTCGAACATCCTTTAGCATGGCATCTTTGATGAAATATGATGTGAAAGTTAAAATGTCCAACGGAACCCCCAAGACTTTAATTCCTTCAGATGGGGTGGTAAATTGGGATGGGGTGTTGAAATCTAGTGGAAGGCCAAAAGGTGATTATGCTACACATTTCTGAAATTGCATAAAAAGACATATTACACGAAGTTCAATCTAGAAATGTTCATATGCATATGATACAATTGATGGGGAACCTATGATGTGAATGTCATCTACAATGGATGGAAATAGACAAGAAGAGAAAATGACTAGCTCTAGAATGTAAAGCCCTAAAATGGGTTAAAACAAATAGTGTCCCCCCCCCAAGGATCACCTTGACAAATCCCCATGATAAATGGGATGCAGTGACATCACCTTCATGATTACAATGACTGTAAAACAAAGGAAACTTAAATGCATAAAATGCACGAACAAAAGGGATGAATTGTATGATGTCCCCACGTGTTGCATAAAGTTCTTGAAATATGACCCCTATTGACACTAAATTGAAGGCATTTGCCACATCCAATTGAAGAACAACATAATCAAAGATGAAGGTCTAAGGTGCATCTAATGCCATGGATTATTGCTTCACAACCACCTTTAATTACAACTCCAAATTAGTGTGGGGAAAAATGTGTTGTAATTATTTTACAAAATTGAAAGCATAAAACATAGCTTGTGAATTGATACAATGTTTCCCCCACTACAATGGGATGAACTCCACTTAAAGGCTAGGTCATGGCTAAAAGGTGAACCGCACCAAGGACGCATGCAATTTGGGGTGGATTATGACCCTATGCAATATGAAAATAAAATTGGAACAACTAAAGGAATCCATTTATTGAATCTTTAGGGTGAAAACAATCCTAAAGGTGTTCAAAAACCATCCTAGAAAGACCACTTACCGATAAATGTGACATGCAATAAAACACCAACTCGAAGGAATCAAGAGAAAACTTCAGGTCCTAATCTAGTTCATAGTCTTTGAGGAAAAGCGAGAAGTAACCATCTAATTTGGGGTGTAATGCAATGAGAGCTAAAGTGGTGTCAGAGGACGTGGGTGCAGGAGAAAATGGTGTTAAAACGCGAATTGCCTAAAATATTCCCCTACATGCCTAAGGGCTAAACTGTGGGGCAAGCGTTTGTGAATTGGAGGATCATGTTGGGGAAAAGGGATTGAGATCAAAATGATCAACAAAACTTGGGCTCACAAAAAAAAATCTTCTTACAAGTTTTCCTAGTCATTTGCTAAAAAACACTTGAATCAAATCCGTGTTTCCCTATGCCTTGTCACCTTGCCACAAAAGGGCAAAACGAAACACCATTGGGGTAATAAGAGGAATAAATGCCCAATTGCCACATTATACAAGTCATGCGCTAACTTATCCAATGGAAAATGAAATGCCACTTATATGTTACACCGTAGAGCGCTGGGGATGCAGTTATACAATTGAAAACAATAAAGGCTTAAATGAAAGGACCCAAAGACATCTAATGTTCAAACCCATGTTCAAATTGATGCAAGCGAAGTGGGAATAATCGAAGGTATTGAGTTAGGGTGATCACAAGGGTTTGGATTGGATGAATTAGATGTCTGACAAAAACATTGATGACAAGTTAACCCTCGACTAGTAAGTTGGCACCCACATGTGGGGCACAAGATTTTAGGTGGAGGTTGAGGGCGTGTTGAAAAAATGAGGTAGGTTGGGAGGTATGATCATGGCTAACTGTAGGGACCAATAAAATGGGAAAGGAAAAATGTCTGAATTGTGCATGATCGAAGGGGTTTGGGAAAGTATAAGGTTGGGACCCCACATTCACATGAAGGGTTGGGGGCTAATAGGGGGAACTAGTAGGTGGTGTGTGATTTGTTAAAATCGGAGGGTTAACTAATGGGTGGTTTATGGTTTGCATGGGGGATGAAGTGGAAGATAGGTTGGTAGTGGCGCATGATGAAATGAATGGAGGATGGGAACTACGAAGTTCAATGTGATGTGATGAGTTGGGGGACATGGGACGGTTAGTGCCCATGAGGTAGATTTACTATGAACACGGGCCCCATTTTTTAAAGGTTTCCTACCACTACAAGGCAATCCTAAATCCACAAAGCTAATCACATAATACTAAACAAAACAAAAGGAAAAAAATAGGAAACTTTCCAAGGAATCCTTTGTTAAGGCAATATGCCAAGGCCAAACCCTAACTTCATTATAGGCTTAAGTGTCACGATCACTAATTTACTAGATTCAACAAAACTTAAACACTCTAATACCAAAATATTAAAGTGAAAACTATTTGTGCAATTGCAGATAAGTCCCATGTTTTAAAGATTACCAATTTCAACATGAGAATTTTAAACCTATAAAGCCAACCACATAGAACTAGACACATCAAATGGAAAAAAATAATGAATTGTCACAAACAAGCAAATCATGTTTTAAAAAATAATTGAACTTTAATTTTGCCATAACCTCCAACACCATCGTCCTTACTTTACTAGGTCTAACACAACCCATACATTTTTTTAAAAACTATTATGCAAAAATTAAGGGCCTAGAAACTTCTAATTTTTGATTCTTTGGACTACCCAACTAATGTAACACCCAACTTCAATAATAAAAAAACATCTTTGATTCAATATTTTTCTTTTTTAAAAAACATCCAAGAAAACATATTATTGGTGAATGATTAACCATTAAGTATTGACACATTCACATTTACAACACATTTTTTAATTATAATTTTTTTAATTTTTAATTTTTTCTTCTTTGTTATTTTTCTAGGACTATGACAAAAACCAAAAATAAACAAGATTATGGCAAAGTTTCTTTCTTTGTAATGAAAACTTTCTATTGTGCTTAATTTGTAAGTAATGACTGAATTTTTGGTGATAAAAGACTTTCTAAACTAGACGAAATTGTAAAAAAAATGACCCACCATAAAACAAGACCCAAACAAAAGAAAAGCAAAAAACACAAAACCCATATTCCTTTAACCTCTTCACCTTTGTTGTCTTATTACTTATTGATGTTGGTTTGTTGTTGTCAATATCCTCTTCCTTTGCTTTAGAAAGGTGTTGTTCTCATATGTTCCACTGCACCATGAAAATCTAGAAAATAGATGTATAACTAATCCCTTTAGTGGAACTATAATTAGATTACCAACAAGGCCTCTTTATACTAAAATGGAACTAGATTCTTTTTTTCATGTTTCCTAAAGGCCTCCAATTATTAAAAAAATTCTTTTTGTCTCTATTTGTCCCTTTATGTCTATCATTCTTTCTCTCCTCTTTTTGTGTGATGCTAACTAATGAGCACAAGGAAACAATGGCAATAATGGCAACAAAATTATTACCGCCACCCAAACTATAACAAAACCCTCACTGCCACTGTCACTAGTTCCTTATTATTATTTTTTGAAATAACCTTTTAGTAAGGTTTTGAATTTTTTAAACAAAATCCAAAACCTCTGATTAATGTCAATGTTTTTTTTAATTATTGGGGGGTTTTCAGGTATTATGGTTTAAGTTTTTTTTAAAGGGGTAGGTCCAGGTAACGGTTAGGGATTGCATTGTCCCAAAAAAATGGTTATTACAATTACAAAGCAAGTTCTTGAAAGAAATGATTTTTTAAATTTGAAAATGTAATGAAATTACATTTGCAACAATATGCTTCCTATTCACTATTCACATCTACAACAATTTTTATTTCCTCATAATTCGGCTTTTGGGGATTTAAACCATCACAAAAACTTTCAATCTAACTTAACAAACATATGACTTAAACATTATTACATATCACAAAACTCGTCAATGCACATGAGAAATTATAACAAAATGGAATAAACATACTTCCAATCACAAAATATCAACAACTAACCTTAAAATCTAAGGACAAATCCTTCTTCAAAACTGGGCTTTTGGGCATTTAACACAAGATAGACCATCAACATTACAAATGACAAAAGTCCTAAATGCACATGTGAAAAATGATAACAAAATGGATTGGACATAATTCCAACCACAAAAAATCAACAACTAACTTTAAAATCCAAGGACAAATCCAAGCACAATTGAACACAACCAACAATTGGCCTTATTATCTAGGGAAATATCCAACCACAAATGAAAACATATTACTTGCAAAACAAAACAAAATTGACCTACTAAAACAATGCACATGCCCCAAAAACATTTGCAAAAAGACAACAAGTGCAACATATGAATGACAAAATTCATAAAAGGTTTCAAGTTTCAACCGAACACATACAGCTCCAAAACATAAAACCCCACAATTTTTAGCCCTAATTAATGAACCCACATTGAAGACCATTAAGTCATTTTTAGGTTTAGCCCATTTCATCATAGGATATTCAATAGCAAATATGTGGTAGGGAATATTTATGCTGCAACACAAAACAAGTTTTCAATCCTCGGTTCCAATGTTGCAAATGCATTGAATTTTTTTTCAAAATTATGATTACATAAGAAAAATGTTAACGAAAAAAACACAAATTGAGGATGAAAGAAAAAATTTGAACTTGAAATCAAAAGAAATCAAAGTTTGAATCTTTTTCAAAAAAGTCTTGTTTCTTAGTCAATTTGATGTGTTCTCAATCATAGTGGAATCATTTTCCAAAAATTCAACCATGACTTTAGGCTTCAAAGGTCCATCACACCCCACATGAACCTCATTAAACTAGTCTTTGATGATGAGAATGAGTCGATCTAAATTTTCAATCTCGAGCCTAGATCGCCTCAAGTTAATGATGACACCAACATTGAAAATCCATTCTATTTCAATTTACAATCCCACAATACCAAGGACTTAACGAACAAAGAAATAAACATGTAAAAATTGCACAACATGTTTTGCCCACCAAATTAAAGGGTTTTTAATCTTTGCTAGTCGTACTTCAAATCGCCAATTGCAATTCATTCTTCAATGTGAAAATGATTGCATCATCATTTGATACAATTTGCCCAAAAAAAAGGTCATCATTTTCAACTACTATCAGCTAATATATTATTGCCCTAATAGGGTTCAAATGAAAAAACACCTATGATATAGAAAAGAGGGCACACAATACTAAAACCATAATCTATCACAATTTGAATGGCATGTGCATGGCCCAAAAAATCCCATATAACCTTCATGTTTTTGAATCAATGGTCAAGCATGATGGCAATAATGTTATGAACATTGGCTTGATTATAAGATAAAACAAATGCTAAGAATGGGGATAGATTATTGATGATTTGCGTCATCATCTTTAGTTTGAACTCTTGCAACTCTGAATCAAAGTCCCCATGAATCAACAACTAATTTAAAGTTTGGATCCTAGCCACATCAACTTTCATGGCAATGCATAAGGTGAAAGTAGAATAAAATGCATTTGACAACAACCAATAGCCAACACCTTGATTCAAGACACAAAGTTTCACAACAAAAATGAGTGTATTGTAATGACTTGAGCAATAGCCCAAGTTCAAAATATCAACACTTTCATAGATAAATGAGTAGCTTGTTACCATCCATAACAAATTAAAATAACATTCCAATACTCCAATGTTTCTTAGAATAGGATCACTTGAAAAGCAAACCATGTTTTCATCAGAATTTTCAACATCTTGGCAAGTAATCTTGCAACAATATATGATTTTTTCCACTCATGTCACCCCTCCCAAAAAATTTGGTCCAAGTAATGGTTTTTTGCAATGAAGATTAAGTTTTTTTAAAACTAACTTCTAAAAAATGAACATAAACCTTATTTTTATTAGTAGCATATTGGGCTACCTTTGACATGGCATGCCCAAAACATGACCCTACAAATTGGCATGCTAGTTGAAAGGCAAAACAAAAAACAATATAAGTTAATGCAAAAATCAAAATGTTTAAATTAAACCCTCCATCTTTTACATATGCAATTACTTTGTCAAGTAAACCAAAGGAGTACAACAAAATTTTACGTAGTTTGTCATTGTTACACATGTAACATTATGTATTTCAAAATTCCCAATTGTATCATAATAGGGCTCCCATGAAATGTTGATGAAGCTCACAACAATAGCAAAGGCATCAAAGTTCACACGAGACATCGAACGGTCAAAAGAACATGTATAAATACTATAAGATGTAAGTGTTGGGATGACACATATCTCCTTAGTTTTTTCCACCATATCTGGGAGCACCTCAATCACCATTTGGTGGTGGGATGGAAATTGTACATGCCCACATTATTACAAAACTAAACGCCCCAACCATGGATTTTCAATAGAAAACATGAGTTGGTAACCTTTTGCAACATGAAAAACCAAATTTTCCAAAAAGGCCTATTGTAAAGGATCTAATTTGTGGTAAGGTCGTTGGTTGCCAAAAAAATCTGAGATTTGAAAAGTGGCGACAATTTTCCTTTTCTTTAACCTTTGTTTTTCATTTTGGGTTTTTATAACCCTTAGTAGCCAAAAAAGACTTCAATTTTTTGAACAAATATGGATGTTCATGACAAGCATGTTTTTTCAAAGCACTTGTGTCATAATTCTTATTATAGCTCACAAGCCTTTTATATTTTCTTTAAGCATTAAGGAGGTTCAATTGAATAAGGTCATAGACAAAACAATAGATCATGTATGGGTTATAGTTGTTCATTGGTGCACCATCATTCACCACAAAAAAACCCCAATAGGCTACCATTTGCTAACTAGGAGACCATAGATTTTTGTTGACCACGAGCTTTGAAACAAGGATTTCCCAAGTTGCATTTATGTCAACATTTGATGCCTCTTATGATCCAAGCTCAATCTCATATTAAAACATAAAATCAATATCAACTTCATCACATGAAATGATTGTTATAAGTTGTGTGGCA